>JAABUU010000075.1_pt1 | contig 231253 bp, 238 predicted proteins | sample 5559301 | NCBI WGS metagenome assembly JAABUU01 (sample SAMN10711884, study PRJNA513360) | rock metagenome | isolation source: Antarctica rocks | place: Antarctica: Victoria Land, Richard Nunatak white | reverse complement strand
TCCATAACCAGCCGCACCCGGGGGGAATATCCCGTCCATGTGTGCGAGCGGGGCTATTGGTACCTTTTTGGCTAGGGACGGTGGTGGGGAGGGAAGGGGGAAGAGGCGTGGATGGATAAAAGGGAGGAGGAGAGGTAGGGTGGCGTGAGGGGATGGGTGGTGTGGTGTCGGGTGGATGTTTGTTGCGTGGAGGAGCGTGGTTGCTTGGCTATAGGGGGGGATATGTCTGTGGGAAAGGGTAGGGATTGCTTGGGAGGGAGGGGGTCAGGTGTACAGCTTTCCAACGACTGCGTGGTTCAAAAGACCTTTTGTCGTCCGTCCTGAGCCTTGGCTAGATAAATAGAGTGCCCACTCGGGCAGTTGGTTAAGGCCCAAGACATTATTACAAGTAGGAGGGGTCACCAAGAATGCTTTTCTCTAAATTGGTATCCTCTGCTCTAAACACCTCTATAGTCGTATTCATCCCTGCCCGAGAAGTTTCCCTTGCACCATCAATCGATCGGTGTTGTCGTTGATGCTTTTGCTGCGTCAAGGATTCAGTCAATTAGACATGCCTCTTTTCCCTGTTCGTGATTTCCTTAGGTCCAGCACCTCCGCTTTGAGAATTAGGGCACCATTCTAGACCTGCCCCATAGTAACCATCTTCTTGCGCAGGTAGTTCTTGTAGCCGCCAATCGACCCGTCCCAGCGGCGAATGGTTTTGTTCTCGCACACCATGATGTCTTTGGCGATTTTGTCGAGTAATCTGGCGATTTCAGTCTTGTCAGCGCCTCCGCGGTTCCAAACTTTCTCTAAGAGACAAAGAGGTACTTACCTGAAATCGTGCGAGACAACCACGACGCCTCCACTAAAGGCATTGATAGCGTCGGCTAGGGAGTCAATGGTTGGAATGTCGAGGCCGTTCGTAGGCTCGTCAAGAAGCAACATGTTCGGTCCGTCAATGGCGAGGAGTGCAAACACAATCCTGGATTTTTGACCTTCGGACAGAGTTCCCATTAATGCCGTTTGCGACTCCCCAGACAGCCCGTATCGCCCTAGCTGCTGTCGCCAATACTGATAATCCTGGTTTTTGTCCGAATACTTATCTCTTACAAAGTCCAGCGCCGACTTGGTGAGATCGAGCTGCTCGGCCGAATGCTGGCTGTAAACACCCAGTTTCAGATGCGTGTGTCGGCTCACCACACCCTGCGTGGGTGAGAGCTTGCCGGTCATAAGACGAAGGAGAGTGGACTTGCCCACACCGTTGGGGCCTACGAGCGCGGTTCGAGAGTCCATGTCTACACCTAAATCGAGGTGTTCGTAGAGGTTGTCCTTTGATTTGCCGCTGTAACTGAATGTGACGTCGTCAAAGGAGAGGACGGGCGGGGGAAGCTTCTCGACGTCGGCGAAGCGGAAGGTGAAGACGCGATCTTGAGCCACGGCCTGGATGAAGCCGTCCGCTTCCATCTTGTCAAGGATTTTCTGGCGGGATTTGGCTTGTCGGACCAAGTTCGCGTAGGTACCGGCTGAAGCGATAAACTTCTTGATATGCGAGATTTCCTCCTGTTGCTTGGCGTACGCCTTCATCTGGTTTGTCTCCTGCTCTCCTCGAGTTTTGATGTAAGAGTCGTAGTTTCCACCATAGTAAATCAGCTGGCGCATACGCATGTCGATCATATTTGAGCAGACGCCGTTAAGAAAATCCATACTGTGGGAAACGAGGATTAGGGTGCGGTCCCATTTCTTGAGGTATTCTTCAAGCCAGACGCAGGCTTCAAGATCAAGATGAGCGGTTGGGTCGTCGAGAAGGAGGAGGGACGGTTTGACGAAGAGGGCTTTGGCGAGGGCAACACGCATTCGCCAGCCTCCGGACATGTCTTTGGTTTGCTTGTGGATCGTCTTTTTGTTAAAACCGAGACCTGTGAGGATAAGAGAGGCGCGGGTTTGAAAGGTTGAAGGGTCCATGGTTTCCATACGCTGGTTCCGTCAGCACCAACTACCATAAGTTTTGTAAGAAGCGACATACCTCGTAGAGATCTTCCAAGACCGGGTCCTCTGGCCCGTTTTTCTCTAGGATCTCCTCTGCCAACTTGTCCAATCTTTCCATCTCGTTTTCGGCTTCCCTAACGACCCATTCAAGAGCACCAAGATCGCTGGGAGGAGCGCCCTCGTTCAGCAGGTATATGTCCACTTGATCTGGAATCGGAAATTCCCGCTTGTCTATTGCTTTAAGCAGTGTCGATTTTCCGCATCCGTTCTCACCTAGTAAACCGTATCTTCGACCGTAGTTTAGTTCGAGCATAGTATCGGTGATCAAGACTTTCCCGTGGAACACAAGAGATACAGAGTTGATTTTGACATCCCGGCTGGCGGCCAAGGATGCCAGTACACCGGTCGTTACTCGGTCTGACAAGCCGTGTTTGTCCAACTGCTCCGTAAGTTTCTTGACGGTCGACATATTTTCAGTGGTGGTGGCAGGTTGCTCTTCTTCTGGTAGAGCGTTTCCATCGCCATCAAGAAGGGGTGGTGTCTCGTCGCCATTCATAGAAGATGCCGAAGATACATTCTGCGAAGTAGCTTTCGACGACAGTTTTGATGCTGCCGTTTTCTTCTTATCAGCACCTTTCTCGGCGCGCTTAGCCTGACGGGCGGCCTTTGATGAGGAGATCATTGCGGTTGGTTGTGCGTTGAGAATTTTCGAGAGTCGAAATTTTGAGTCTCTCGTTGGTGGTGGGGCTTATCGATTGGCGTTGGAGGCCTTTTTGGCGCCCCGAATATGACGTTGGGGTTGTTGCAGAAAGCAGTCGACCGAGTCGCAACGATACTCTGCGGTCTTCCACAACGTTGAATGGATCACTTCCTCTGCTTCTCTGCTCTTCCGGTAAAGAAGCACACTTTCAGATCGATTTATGTGTGATTCACGCAAATTCTTCTAAGCCGCATTGGTCCCTGGACCCTTAATCGTACGCTAAACCCAGAACGGTTATTCAGATAGTCTAACTTGATTCGCATTAGACTAGCCCTAACCCCTTCGTTACGTTGTTATCATGGTATCATGTGACATGTCAACAGCTTCGTATATCTACAAGATCCGCTCAATAAACTGGTGGCATCTTGTTGCTCCACAGCTTTCGGGCGGTGAGAACTGGTCTTGTCAGATCAACAGATGAGATTCCCCCTCGTGCTTGGCAGGGCTGACTAATTAGCTCTCCAAAAAGCGCTCCAATCCTTTTAGGGGGTTTCCGTGTGTCATGGCTCCTTCCCATTCGTATGTTAGCAAGTCTTGTCTGCATTTGTCTGCCTCGGGACCAGCATCGCTTCCGGTCCTCCTGCGGTACTTCGACAGTACTAGAGAGTATGGATTATTACAGCTCTGTGCATCTGGACGGATGAGGGGTGAACTCAGTAACCTTCTCCTGAAACGTTGCAGTGATTGGTTCCAGGCGCCTTCTCATTATGCAATTGGTGCAACTCTGTACTTCATATGTCTCCTTCGTTTGTTCCTCTTGTCTGTGTTGTAATGGGACTATCAAGGCTGTCGACAACAAAGGTCGACAGTATGCCTCTCCTAGAGGCTTCGGATTTCGACTTTGATATCGATCGATATCTGAACCGTTTTGTTCCTCGCAATAGAGTACACGTTCTGCCTCGTTTCATATCTCATTTTCTGGGCTTTCGGCTCAAGCCTTACCAAGAGCCTGGCAATGTTCTTATTGCATGGTGGTCGTTTATTGGTGCCTTTGTGGGCATTTCCATCGTGGCGTGGATCTTCAGGGTACCTGTGATTGCTAGCCATGGAGTACTTACGATAGTAGCGAGTTCGGTGCGGATCTGCAGAGCGTCAAAACAATATACGAAACATGCTGACTTCTTCAGGGCGCTGCAGCGATTTTGGAGTATAACATGATTCACTCGCCCGCGGCACAGCCTCGAAGTTCGGTCTTTGGGCATTTGCAGTCGGTTATTATAGGCGTTGGCATGCAAAAGCTCTTCAGGATGAGCGGCGATTTCGACAGCCTGCGCTGGCTTGGGGGAGCGCTGTCGGTTGGCTTGGCGTCGGCGTCGATGGTCTTAACAAAGTGCGTGTATCCTCCAGGTGGTGCAACTGCTTTGCTGGCAGTGGTGGATCCGGCCGTACAGCACCTTGGCTGGTATTTGGTGGGCCTCGTCATGCTGAGCACGACCTTGACACTCGTGTCGTCCTTGCTGGTCAACAACATTCAACGTCAGTACCCGACCTACTGGTGGACGGCGGCAGATATTAGCAAGAGTAGGAAGGACATGCATACCGAGAAGTTTACGGGTAGCAGCACAAGCTCTTTGGAGAAGGGTCCGGAATACCTGGAAGCAACCAGTGGCTGCACCATCAGTATTACAGAAAGTGGTATCGTTGTTCCTAGGCATGTAGACCTGAGTGCCGAAGAGGAGGCCTTGCTCAAAAACTTGAGAGATCGTCTTGCCGATGGTATGCCCACAACTTCGGAAGCAGCAGTTCGGTCGTACAGCACAGCTCAGCAAACAGCGGAGGATGAGAGAAGAACCGATCCTAGAAATCGTACATGACCATATCACTTTTCATGATTTGTGTATCAAGGATAGACGTCATGCTCTAACATAGAGAGTGCGAGGCGCATAGCATCAGCTTTGGTCAGCTAGCGAGTGGAAGCTCAGTCAGCTTTCAAGCGGAGCGCCATCTCAGGAACTGTCTGAGCCAAAAGGACGGCGCGAATATCTATGTAAGGGTCGAGTAAACCACTCGTAGCCAATGGTTACCGAAGGCTCCGGAGGGATTGAAGGATGAATATGGCGATTGCTCAACTCAGAGCACCACAGCCAAATAATAAAGCTAGAGTAACGACAGGCGATCACCCAAGCGAGGGCATCAAGGTAGAAAACGAAGACGGAGTATGCACCCCATACGATCAGAGCTTAGGAAGAAAAGGAAGAAACAAGCTGCAGAAGAAGCCGTGAAGATAAAAGACGAGGAAAAGCTTGAGCGGAGTGATCTAGGGAGCGCCCAACCCATTAGCCATAGCGGAGTGCCATTACACAGTCCTAAACCGTCGTCTATAGGTCATAGATCTATACACTTACCACCAGGCTTGTCTTCCTTGCAATGCGCGATTGCCGCAAATGTAACCCTTCATACCCCGTGCTTAAATTGACAAGTCTATACTAGCATTAACTCGACACCAAGGCAGAGAATGAAGACGAAGCATCAGATCACACAACCATAGCCCCAGGAAGAGGAAGAAGAAGCCCCGCAAGACCCGAAAAGGGCAAATACGGAGAAACCTATAAGACCAATTCCCCAGATCCCACCCGCCCACCCAACCACAGCTCAAAACCCATCACATACCATCCCCCACCGCCACACCCTCGCATCTGCAGACAAACCCCTTACATCCAGTACCTTGAATGCTACCTATCACAGTCCCCAAGACCGCGCAAACGAACCCACCACCCAACCGAAAACACATCCTCGACACCTCCATAAGTACAACCAGTGTCACCGCAATCTTCATCAAATTTCTCCCACAATCGGTAATACTGCACAGCCTCGGCCAATCCAGCCACTATACCTTTTGAGCTATTACCAACACCCCTCTTGTTAACAACAGGCAATATAGCAGCGGCGGCCAAACGAGAGACGCCATTTTAGCGGAACGCCAGCTTAACTTTTTGTGAGAAACCAGGATCGGGTATGGGCGCGTGGGGTCGCTCTTAGACTTCTATGCTGTGGAGTTGTTGATACTAATTTTGGGGGGGAGCCGAGTTTGAAATTTGGTTATTGCGTCTGCGTTCGGGGGAGGTTTTATGGGGTGTAGTATTATCGGTGGGGGGTGGTGGAGTGTGGAAGCTCTTGGAAGAGGGATTTGAGACGAAGGCGGAATAGAGATGGAAATGGGTATGTAGAGGCTGGGTATGCAGAAGTAGACTGCCATCTGTACATTATGCATAGCAGAATCATCCCATTTATGTACAATTAGCCTAACACTGAGAATTCCGCCCAATGCTCTGTTTCCAAGGGGGAAAACTATGCACAATTCTATACAGCTAACCAGAAATACTCGACGCTTCGTTTCGCGCTCTGGGCCATCAGTGCCACTTTCTTCGTCATCCTTGCTCTTGCTTCTTGACTTCTTGAGACGTAAGAACTCCCCCAACGCGGCGGTAACACTCTGAGATCAGCCGGGATGCCGTGACGGGCTAGCCTCGACAGGATTATCAGTGGGTTTTAGCGGCGAAGAGTCCAAAGCTGAATCTCCGGCAGAAGACTCGTTCCCAGTTCGATGCGATCTCGATGTCCTCAGGTTGGAGAGATTTGGCCGTCTTCTGGGGTTCACGCCTCTTCGCAACGAGTCGGCTACGACGGCGCTTAAAGAAGAAGATAGAGGGGACATCAGGGGCGCAGGTGCCAAGAGCGACATTGAGGCCCTTGAGAGTGTAGATGGCCGATCTGGCCTCGACCCTGACAGACGTCTCTGGCCCTGTATTTGCGGCGTGGAAGGGTACGAGCGTTGGGCTTCGGAAGGTAGGAGGGGTGATGATATGGTATTTTCTAGAGGTCGAGGTCTTGAGGGTGGAGTCAGAAGACTGTCAGGAGATTGCCACGGGTCTTTCAACAAGGGTGATTCTTGACCGTGACTTTGTCGGAAGAGCGGCCTGGACTGGGCAGAGGAAGCATTCGAAAGTAAGCTTTGAGGGGTCCGAGGCTGGGAGCTACGATGCTGCTGCCGTGATGGCCGCCGTGATCCTTTGGGAGATTGGTCAAACGTGATGCTAAGCGATGACTGCCGTCTGGCACGGGCGTCTTCATCACTACAATTTCCTATCTCGTCTTGATATCTCTCCTCGTCGACAAGGCCAATAAGGTTCTCCTCATCATCTTCCTCTTCGTCATCGGCAACATCTGCCCCTGCTCTACCGCTGGTGATGAGATACACACCCAAAAATGTTAATAAACAGCCACCAACGAATTTAGCCACCCGATCCACCGTAGCAGACTCAAAATCGCGGTAGAGAACCGCACTTCCTATGATGACTGAAATAGTAAACAGGACAAACTGAGTAGGTATCACTTGTGTAGAGTCGAAGCGTTGCAGAGCGCGGTTGACGTAGCGAATCTGAAGTACGGCCGTAAGAACCAATATAAAAATTAAAAGATATATGACAGGAAAGGTGAAAGCGCGCCAAAGAGTATCCGAGAGCAGTGATGCAACTCCTTTCGTAGAAAGGGCCGTGTAGCCACCAAACAATCCAACCAGTCCCAGGTCTATAAGGATCGTTTTATGTCCATATCTTCCACTTGCCCACATCAAAACAAGTATCAATCCAGCGGTAACTCCCAGGTATAATTCGAATTCCCAACGGGTAATTGCGGCCCAAAGCTTATGCGGTCCCATCTTCGTCTCGGTATTCTTGGCACTTAGGACCACAGTGACGGCCCCAGCAACTGCCACTACAACGCCCAGCGCGTCTCTTAGCCGGAATCGCTCTTTCAGCAGTAACGGAGCTATTATACAGTTCGACACCAGTGCGACCACACCAAGAGGCGATACGATAGAGGCCGGGGCGAATCCGTATGCTAGAAAGTTCCCCGCTTCACCTACCGTCATGAGCAATATGCCACCCCACCAATACGGCGAACTCAAGTATGTTTTTCCATCATCACGGCGTGGCTTTTCGGAATGCTTGATCGAGGAGTCAGATGAGCTTGGAGAATGGAGAGACGTCTTTGGCCGGACTGTGCCATCTATTCCGTTTTGAGGGTCACCATGGTCGTCGGAAGGAGTACTGAGGTTGAGCTGTGCTCTTTCTTCGGCGATCTTGCTTTGCTGTGTGCCATAGCTTCCGACCTTGTTCTTATTGAGACCATTCCGAGACTCTCCATAGCCATGATCCTTCTCTTGATCCAATCGTATATGGGCATAGCGTTGAATGTTCAGAGCAAAGGATATAAGAATGTTTCCGACAATTGCGGTTATAATTCCAATGAGTGATGACCACTCTCGGATCTTATCATTGACATTTCCATCCCTGGGAACCAGAAGCACCGCTTCTGCCATCGAGTCCACAAGGTGCTACGGTTGTAGGGATGTCCACTTTCAAATCCCCTCGCGAGTAGTGTCAAGACGGACCCAACGTCATTTTGAGAAATGTGGTGAGAATGCCAGTTCGCCGTGTAGTAGAGTCATCTCATCGCTGCTGTTGTCGCTGATGCTTCCGCTCGAGCTTGGCGGAGGACTTTTGGGTTCGGTCATCGCATTGCGCTAGAGCTACAGTACGCTAAGCTTCTTTGGATAACTGACTAGTGGCTGCAATCCCTGGAAACTCCCGTCTTCACCACTTGCTTTCTAAAAATTGCATAAGCTGTGAGGCAAGCTTTGTTCACTTCCTTTCACTAATTAATGTCGCAAATTCTCGATTAAGGATAATCCACCTTAAGAACAGCGTGGTAGAACATTGATTAATCAGTGCTTACAGACCCAGAGTTTATTGAACGCTTTTCTCGAATCACTAGGATCTCCGTCAAACTGGCGTTCAACTATAAGAAGCCTCAGCATTCCCTTGTAATCATCTTCTGTCTCTCTCTTATACCAGTCTTGATACATTTTCTACTTCCATCTCAAACTTCCATGTCCACAATCAAGACAATCATGTTCAAACCCCTCTCACACGCAAAGATTGTACCTCGCCGCTCTGCCGAGCGTGGCCACTCCAACCTTGGCTGGCTAAATAGCTACCATACCTTCTCCTTCTCGCAGTATTACGATCCTAGCTTTCAGTCGTTTGGCTCCCTGCGTGTCTTGAATGAAGACCGAGTCGCACCCAAAAACGGCTTCCCGACCCACCGCCATAGCAATGCTGAAATCTTCTCATACGTACTCTCTGGGGAGCTCACGCATCGTGATTCAATGATCGGAAAGAGCAAAGGTACCGTGAGCAAAGACGATTTCTACCGTATGAAAAGAGGGGATGTACAATTTACGACCGGCGGGAGTGGGATTGCACACTCAGAGGAGAATGAGCATAGCAAGGACGAAGTGCATTTCTTACAGATCTGGGCACTGCCGTGGAAGCAGGGGCTTCCGCCGACGTACCATACTATGACCTTTCCGGAAGAGGCAAAACGCGAGGGTTTCGTCACCATCATCAGTCCCCTGAAGGGCGGGCCGTCAGCTACGGCTGATGAAGAAAAGGCGGCAGTGCCGCTCATGGAAGGGACTATCCCGATTCATGCTGATTTGGTAATGGGGGCTTCTATCATTGCACAAGGGTCATCTGCTGTCTGGACGATCGGAGGAAAAGACGTGGTAAGATCAAAGTCCGGACGTCATGTCTACGTGCATCTACCCATGACGAAGAACGGACAAGCAAAGATCCGATTGTCGGGGAATGAGGGAGTTGAGCTGGCCGAAGGCGATGGGGCCTTTGTGTCCAACGTCAATGCTGGGGATGAGCTTCATGTCGAGTCAATCGGAGATGCTGAGGCTGAAGTTGTGGTACTTGACTCGAATTAGGCCTTGGAATGAAAGGAAGGCTGGCTCTTATGTGAATACAGTGTTTTTCGTTGAATAGGCATCTTGAGGATAGCCGGTTAGCAAGCTCAGAAGCTGCAGATGGTGTGCCTTGGTGTTGAGCGGTGGCTAACGAAGAATGGAGTTCTAATTCTGCTCATTGATCTGAACGTAAGAGCACCATGTACAATAGCATCGCTACGGCTGACCAGCCGAGTCGGACTAGTTAAGGGAATAAGCTGAGCATAGATTTCGTGTTCTCGCCTCGCTGTCGTTCAGTTTCGTGGGTAAGGCTCGATGTCTATCAAGCCGATGCATCTTGCCTCCCCTATGGACCTTACATTATTACCACCTTAAGCATGTCTTATTTGCAGAACCTCCTCGGCGTTTCTTGGCTCTTTGAACCTTTGCCACAAGGTTGTATCGAAGGAGTTGAGTACATCATAACAAGGTAGTATCTACTACCCAGGAACTGCCTCGTGCCCTCACCCCATCGTTATGAAGCCGATCAATAGAGATTGCGGGGAATATGCATCGAGATCCACGATCCTCAATGAAGCATACAGGCTGCATACGTACCTTTACCTTAGCCCCGTCCTCCCCTCAAGACAATCCGATAGGCTGGAATAGGAAGGTTACAGCTTGTGCATTCATTGCTCTTGCCCTTGTGAGTGATTGCAGCAGAGAGTACGGACTATGTTACATGTTAGTGAAGTGCCAAGGTGATTTGGTTTGACTGCAATCACTTCTCTCAATCACAAGAAGGTAAAGTAGTATCTATAAGGATATCTATATGAACGAGCAAGCTCCCCCGCAGAGGCTGTCCCAGAACGGTGCCGCCTAAACAATCGACATGAAGGTCATTCTGTCAGCTCTCGCTCTCTGCGTTTCTCTCTCCTCAGCTATATGGCCTATACCTTCCCAGTACTCAGCAGGAACCTCTGTACTGTGGATTTCTCGTGACGTTCAGTTTTCCTATTCTGTTTCGAAGATCGCTGTGAGGCCCCCGCCGCCAACTTTGAGATCAGGCACTGACCTGTCCCTTCTCGCTTAACGTAGACCCGCCCTACACCTCAAGCCAAGACCAACGCAACCGTCAGCCCTTTAAAGGCTTCAGATGTCGTTCAACAGGCCATCGACCGCACAAAGCACACCGTCTTCACCGAGAACTTCATACCCTGGAAGTTTCATCCCCGCAACTCCAACTTTGAGCCTTCTAGTAGTGCTGCAAAGACCTATATCAGCAAGGTTACAATCACGCAAAATGCAACGGATCCAGTCGACGTCTTCAAGCCTCTGGCAAACAACGTGGACGAGAGCTATACCCTGAACATTGCCACAAGCGGGCAAGCGACAATTACAGCCAGCTCGAGCATTGGCATATTGCGTGCGTTGGAGACATTCACTCAGCTCTTCTATCAGCACTCCGACGCAGGCGTCTATACCCCATATGCTCCGGTAGCTATCAGCGATGCTCCCAAATTCGTCCACAGGGGCTTGAACCTAGACGTCGCTAGGAATTACTATGCACCTTCCGATGTCATGCGAACCATTGATGCCTTGGCCTGGAACAAGTTCAACCGTCTGCATCTTCATGCGACAGACTCGCAGTCGTGGCCTTTTGATGTCCCAGCGCTACCTGAGCTAGCCCAGAAAGGTGCCTATATGAAGGGCCTTTCTTACAGTCCCGGGGACGTAAAAGACATCCAAGAATACGGGGCTTACCGAGGCGTGGAGGTCTATGTTGAGTTCGATATGCCCGGTCATACTGCCTCGATTGAATTTGCGTACCCAGATCTCATCGCCGGATTCAACATACAACCCAACTGGGGCACTTACGCCAACGAGCCTCCATCAGGCCAGCTAAAGCTCAATTCTCCAGCTGTGTACAGTTTCCTCGATAAACTGTGGAAAGACGTACTACCTCGATTGTCGCCGTACAGCTCATATTTCCATACCGGCGGCGATGAGCTAAACTTGAATGTATATCTCTTTGATGAAACTGTAAAGTCCAACCTAACATCAGTCATCCAACCATACCTGCAAAAATTTGTAGATTACAATCATGCCAAACTCCGCGCGGCAGGCCTGACACCCGTGGTCTGGGAGGAAATGCTACTAGTATGGAATCTGACGCTCGGTTCGGACGTCGTCGTACAGACATGGCTCAGTGACCAATCAGTTGCTGATACCGTTTCCAAGGGCCACAAAGCCCTAGTCGGTGACTACAACCTCTGGGTAAGATTCCCCCCATCTCCAAACTTCCCCCAACATTCTAACTCATACTTCCACAGTACCTCGACTGCGGCAAAGGCCAATGGATCGATTTCAAACCCGCCAGTGCCGCCGCCGCCTACCCTTTTCTCGACTACTGCTCCCCTGTCAAAAACTGGCGCCTCATCTACTCTTACGACCCCCTCTCCGGCGTTCCCGCCAACAGCACCCACCTTATCCTTGGCGGCGAAGTCCACATGTGGAGCGAGCAGACCGACCCCGTCAATGTCGACGATATGGTGTGGCCGAGGGCGAGCGCCGCGGGGGAGGTCCTGTGGAGTGGAGCGAAGGATCCGGTGACGGGCGGGAATAGGAGTCAGGTGGAGGCGAGCCCGAGGTTGAATGAGATGAGGGAGAGGATGATGCATAGGGGGATTAGGTGTGGGCCGGTGCAGATGGTGTTTTGTACGCAGAATGGGACGCAATGCGCGTTGTAGGGTTTGGAAATGCGGCTCTTGTCAATATTCTGGTTCAACCGACATTAGGAGATCCCTGCATTGGGGGCCCTATAGATGTTGTATACAAGCTACAATTGCAAGTTTTTAGCCCACTCAAAAATCCCATTCAGAAGTGAACCGTGTCGTAGCAAGCTTGGACCTTGTATCTCCTTTCGATCGATAATCCTCAATATCCATATTCATGCCTCCAACGATTCACGCAAATTGCCCATTGCAGCTACCGAAACCCCCTCGCAGTCTCATTTCTTTTCTATAAACTAATAAACGCGCCTCCCCCCATACCGGGGAACCATCGTCGTCCGTGGAATATGTAGGGGAAATGTTGGGCTGAGCACGAAACTAGAACGACTGCGGGAGATGTGGTTTTGACAGGAAACCACCAAATCCACCTTCATCGCGTCGTAGTTGTTTTCAGGTTATGGCGTACATTACTCACAGGGAGGCATTCAGATTGACTGCGTCGGTGTAAGTGATGAGCTCCCTAAGCGTTACCCTGTATCCATCTCGGCCAACAAGCCCGCCCTCTCACACACCCTCCGCCTTCACCCTCTCCCGTTCCAAATACGCCTTAATCTCCCTCGCCAACCCGCCCAATTCCCCCTCGCCCCCCTCCACCTCCAACCCCTCCCGCACCCACCGCCCCGCCTCCTCCCACTGCCCCATCTCCACCAGACACTTCCCCCTTCTCCACCACGCCTTCCCGTTCCCGGCGCGCTTGCACTCCACGCTCGTGCCCGCGTCCGCCGCGCCCTCGGGCCACATGCCCGCCGCCATGTATGCCTGCGCGCGGTTCGCGAACAGCGTGCTCGCCTCCTCGCGGACCAAGCCGGCGGGTTCCCAGCTGGGGCGGCCGAGCGCCATTTCGATGCCGTAGGTGTAGAGCTTGATTGCTTCGTGAGGGAGGGATTTCTTCAGCGAGGTGGTGCCTTGCTCGCGCATTTTTTGGATTTGGGCGGAGCGTTTGGGGTTCGTGGGGAGGGGGGGTGGGGGGGTGGTGCCGGTGGGGAGGGAGAGGAGGGTGCGGTGGAGGGTGTGCAGGGCGGTGAGGTGGGGGGTTAGGGAGGGGGAGGGGGAGGAGAGGGCCTTGGTTGTGGGGTCGAGGGTTAGGGGGAGGAGGGTGAAAGTTTCGTCGGGAGGGTGGTCCATGGTGAAGATGGGGTGGAGCGGGAGTTGGATTGCTGGAGGGTTAGGCCAGGTGGTCGTGAATATCGAGGTGCTTGCTGCGGACTGGAGTATTTCTCCGAGGGTTCTCCCCAGTGTTCCCTAATCGATGATGGTCCTTGTGGGCAATTGTCGGTCGAAGACCTAGGTTGAATAATAGATTAAAGGTGATAGTCTTAGCTTCGCTCGACAGAGCATTCAAGTCTGAACAGCACAAAGACTGGCTTAGACGCTTGTGGTAAGCTTGACGCTGTTCTGTGACACGCCTTTGCTTTGGTAGGAACATGAAGCTCGATAGTTGTTCCAAACGGGGCCAAGCTTAAGGTAAGATCCAGCCACACCTCCGTTAGCCTAGGGCTAGGGCTGACAGTCAACATTCAAACACTTCCATTCTCTTCTGATCCTTCTTGTCGCACAACGTTGTGGATGTAGAGCTCGACGAACGATGTACGCCTCAGAGAGGTCGATAGCACCGAGTGTCCAATTAGAAACGTCTACAGTAAAAGTACTCGAATGTGCGTCGGTTCCAAGACCTCCACTTATTCTGGGAGGAAGCCTGGAGTTCGGACTTGCTGACATTGCATGCAAGCTGCTTTAGATGGATGATGAAATAAAAGTTTGAAGTGCCAAAAGCGACTTTGACAACCTAGAAAGACTATGGAGTATCCATACTCCGTACAAAGCCTTCGGTCTTTATGGCAATCCCCGACGGAGTTTGCTGAGTTGACTGGCCTTGGGGGGTGGGTTCGAATAGTGGGACCAAGGGCACCGTCGACCGTATCAAAATGAAGACGGGTGATCCATCATTAGGATTTCTTGCACTATACGGATTAAGATCTTGAAGAGTCATAAACGGGCTTTGCATTCCACCGACTTCCATTCTTGCTTTCATGCTCACCAATACCATCATGGATGGCCGTGCCACGCTACACGCGGTGCATTACCAATCACCACACCCAAACCTCTCCTCTGATAAGTGTTGAGACAAGCTTTTATAGCACCCCTCGACTATCAACTTCACCAATCTAGCGGCTTCATTGTTGATTACAAAACAGTACAGTTGTTGGTCATTGATGCTGGAATACTGATCGGCCAGGATGAGCTTGATAATGTGATTGATGCTGACAAGATGCAATCCAGCTATAAAGTATATGATGGCTGGACTTATCTTGTTGCCGTCTCAATCACATACTCTCATCTCCACTCCTTTCACTTTCCCAAGGCTGAATCCTTCTTCGCCTTGTTCGGACTTGTCCACCAATCCTCCTCAAGACTGCTTTATCCATTCCCCCTTCACTCTCTCCAGAGCATACCGTATTTCACTAATGGCCGACTTGATACGTGAAGCGCCAATTGGGCAAGTCATCAGGTGGCTCGCCAAGGCCAAATACCTCAAGTATCCCGAGGAGCGTCTAGGTTTCGAGCTTCCTGCTACATACAACGCGGTACTCAATCAAAAGCCCGGGTCAACCTCTGATTCAGAGCCGCCCATCCCTCTTGTAATTGAAAAAACAAAGTCAAACTCTTCGAGAAATCCTCTGGGCGAGAAGGACAGCTTGGAGCAAGATCCGTTAGATATCGAACGAGCAGGTCTCCGTGCAGCTACTTTAACACGGACAAAAAGCCGACAGCAGACGACCCCATTCACTGAGGAGCGGCTTGAGGTCGAGGCTGAGTTGGCGCTTGAGCGAACGAAGACAACACCAATCACTCCCCAAAAGACTTCAGATGGCAACATCCTGGTCGACTATTACACGACGGATGACCCGGCAAACCCGCAGAATTGGTCGAACAAGAAGCGCGGCTTTGTCACCTTCGAGATATGCCTTTACACATTTGCCGTCTACTGTGGCTCTGCCATCTACACATCCAGCGAGCTCGGCGTCATGCAGCATTTTGGCGTCAATCCCACAGATGCATCACTACCTTTGGCTCTCTACGTCCTAGCTTACGGCATTGGACCTCTTCTCTTCGCTCCATTGAGTGAAATCCCTGCTGTCGGTCGTAGTCCCGTCTACACCATCACGTTCCTCCTCTTCGTCATTCTCTCCATCCCCACCGCCCTCGTCAACAATTTTGCTGGCCTCCTCGTTCTCCGCTTCCTTCAAGGTTTCTTCGGTAGCCCTTGTCTCGCTAACGGCGGTGCAACAATGCAAGACATGTACTCACTCCTGAAGCTTCCCTATGCCCTGACCGTCTGGGTCTCAGCCGCCTACTGCGGTCCCGCCCTTGGACCTCTCCTCTCCGGCTTTGCCGTTACAGCAAAAGGATGGCGCTGGTCCCTATGGGAGATCCTCTGGCTTGCTGGCCCCGTATTCGTCCTCATGTTCTTGTGTGTCCCCGAGACCTCCACCCCCAACATCCTCCTCCGCCGCGCGAACCGCCTCCGCAAACTTACTGGCGACAATCGCCTCAAATCCCAAAGCGAGATCGACCAAAAGGGCCTCAAAGCTTCCGCCGTACTGATAGACGCCCTAATCAAACCCATCGAAATCACAATCAAGGACCCCGCTATCGCCTTTGTAAACATCTACACCTCCATCGTCTACGGCATCTACTATTCCTTCTTTGAAGTCTTCCCTCTTGTCTACCCACCAATGTACGGTTTCAGCCTTGGTATGATTGGCGTCGTCTTCACCTGCATCCTTGTCTCCTGCTTGCTCGGCATCGCCGTCTACGTCAGCTACCTCTACTTCTACCTCGTCCCGGACATCATGAAACGCGGGCTCCGCGCCCAAGAATCCCGCCTCGAGCCCGCCCTCTTTGCTGCTTTCGGGCCCCCGATCGGGCTGTTCATCTTCGCCTGGACCGCGAACCCAAATGTCCACTGGATCGCCTCGGTCATCGGTATCACAATCTACGGCTCCACGGTCTTCGTCGTCATGCAATGCATCTTCGTCTACGTGCCCCTAAGCTACCCGCAATACGCCGCGAGTCTGTTCGCCGGCAATGATTTCTACAGAAGTGCGTTTGCGTGCGGGAGTATCCTCTTCGGGCGGCCGTTGTTCATCAATTTGGGCGTGGGCAAGGGGGTAAGTCTGCTAGGGGCGTTGAGCACATTGGGCGTGGTGGGCATGTTTGTGTTGTACTTTACTGGGGCGACGTTGAGGGCGAGGAGTAAATTCGCTGTTGCTGGATGAGTGGATAAGGAGATGATGTGAAAAGGAAAGAAACGGAAAGGGAATTTGGTATTTGGGGGGATCTCTGATTTAGCTTGTGATACCTCGATAGACTTTATGCCAGGCCAGTAATATAGTCCAAACTTCCTCAATACAGTAATACAGTTGCAATTCTCATACTTCCCCAAGTCCAAGTACCAAATTGAAACCACCTCCCCACTCGAATGCACAAAGCTTTACTCCTCGGCAATTTGGTTCTCGCAAAAACAGAGAACAACCGCGATCTAACAACTCACACCTCCACCTCACCCCCTCGATCTAATCCCTTTGGCAGATACTCGGACTTCTAAAAACCCCCAAAGTAGTTTTGAGACGGGTTTCAGGATCTGCGGTCCGAGTACTTATCTCGGGGTGATATGTGTTGACGACCAACTTGGGGTTCCGCACCTACTGTACCTCCAACGATAGGGATGGGAGTAGAATTTTTGGAGAGAAGGAGGAAAGGGCGGGGGCGGTGGGTTCTGGTAGGGTTGGGGTTGGGGGTTGGGTAAGTCTCGGTTCCGGGAACGAGGAATTCCTCCGATGCTGCTTTTGAACGTTTGGAAATAATAAACCCCCTTTATCTCTTCAAAGACGGGGACTTTGTGTTTTACACTTCGTTCGCGGTCTTTTTCTCCCCACTTCGCCCGTCCGCTCAGCGCCATTTTACTTATCCCTTCTTTCGCTTCTGTTCCTCCTCCTCCCCCTTCTCGTCCCATCCCTATCCCTTACGAATACGCAACCCTCGCCTTCTCCTCCTCTCGTCCTTTCTCCACACTTCTTCCTTTCGTAGCAACCTCCGTCACCGTTTAAGCTTCATCCCCAAAAAAATATACTGACCCAACTTCCCGGAACTGAGACAGTGGGAGCAACAGACACAGTCGTATTCTGTTAAGTCATGATGGGAGAGAGGAAATTTCATGAGGAGATGGGAGTGGATTGTGTGGGCGGATAGGGGGAAGGAGCTGCGGAGCTGGAGGGAGGGAGTTGGGGATCCTTGGATTTTGAAGGAGCTTCTTTCTAACAGGGGGATGTAAGTCGAAGGGGCAAACGGTAAGCTGAATGGAGTAATGGAAGGTTCGAACAGAAGAGATGGTGTTGTGGCGTACGGATAACAAGGCCATCAGCATGCCGTACCGCTCACAGTCAAATTTCGAAACTTGCCGTAAACATCGTATACCATATAATCATAACATACACTACCAAATATCAACAAAGTCCTCTCCTCAAACAAACCAAAATAAATACACCGCCCTAAATAGCCCTACTCGCCCCATCCTTATTATCCACCACCCCCACCCTCATCAAACTGGCCTTCTGACTCGGCGTCGCGCAATAGCTCGGCGGCACATCTAACGCTGGATTTTTCAAGAAGAAATTCCTCGGCCGTAACAGCAACGTCATCGGTTCCGCGGGCATGATGGGGTAATCCTCTGGGCTGGGGAAGTGCGTGATGCCGAAAGTGTGCCAGAGCACAACGTCGGTGTTTTCGATGTTTTCGTTGGGGTGCGAGGCGATCCATTCGGGGAGGCCGAGGGAGGGGTGGCCGGAGGTTTGGGGGACGTGGCGGCCGGCGGGGTGGAGTTGATCGTCTTGGTCTGTAGAGAGAAGGGAGGTGTTAGTCAAGATTGGGAAGTAGTTCATGGGAGGTTTCTTACATTTCGTTACGTGGATGGCGTGTCTTGCGAACCCAGCTCGTTTCCAGACTAAACCGCCCTCTTTGGGGAGCAGGGTTGGGACTTCTCGGCTGACGAGCTTGTAGCTGACGGGCTTGTGGCTGTAGGGGTTGACCTTGTTTGTGTTCGCCATCTCCCATGTTCGGCTTGAGCTTCCATCATAATCTGCCATGGCTTCTGTAGGAGTGGTGTACTTGGTCTTGTGAGCGTAAAAGGCATTTCCGTGCTTGTTCTTTTCGCTGCCAACTTCGCCGGCTGCTGCCTTGGCATCTACTTGAAAGATGGTGTTGTTGGGTCCATCGATGTTTGGGTCTATTCTGAGACAGAAGAGATGCTGGTGGTTGTGAGCGTTGACTCCCGGGTAAACTTCCGTTCCCCATCCGTGGATATCCTCGCCAGGGTTCATCGCATAAGTGTTCAGGATTCCAGTAAGCTTGATCTCAAGCTGTACTGTACCGTCTTGATGGAAGGTCCAGTATACGCAGTATTCGTAATTTGCAGCCGTGAAGACATGAGAGATGAGAAGTTTACGACCACGGGTCACGATAACCGAGTCATCACGAAAGTCTGTATGCTTGAACAAAATGCCGGCGTCTTCTTCGTGTATGCAAATAGCATTCTTGATAGTCTGGCTTGACCCTGCCCGGTTCACAAAGTTGGCATCCATGTAGTGAATAGCACCTTTACAATCACAGCCTAGGGCCAAACTGTTCGTCATGTAGCCACCTCCATATTCGCCAAGATCGAAGGCGTGCTTCCTCTGATGCGGGTGCTCAGGATTGCCATAGGGTACGACCATTTCCGCAAGAGACAATCGGTAGAAAACGCCTCTTTCGTTGCCTTTATCGTTGTATGTAATATTATTCAAGACGATACCTTCCCGGTAGTTGAAACCAACATGGACTTTCCAGTTTTGCCATTCAATGATCCTCCCATCTACCTTGAAGGACACCCCCTCGGGTTGTGTAATATTGATTGGCTTCAAATCCTTGCGGTAGCCACCCTCGGCTTCAATTGCTGCAGGGTGGTAGTTGTTTGGTGGAGCTTGATTGACCGATCTTCGTACGGATGGTACGTCGATATGGACAATTTCTTGAGTGTCTGCATTGAAGATTGGGGTGAAGTCAAGAGGAAAAGTATATTGACTGTCGTCAACATGCGGTCTGTAGTACATCAAAGCTTGCTGTAGTCGCACTTTGTTGCCAAATCTCTCGTCGAAGCCAATCGTCCAAGCTGTCACTGGTCAGAATCAACCCAAGTCCCCGAGAGATTTCCTACGTACGATCGCAGTATACTTTGTGCATGTCTTCTTTGGGTATCCCAATGATTTGGCATTGCTCAATGACCTTGGGATCGACTCGAACAACATGCTCAACGACCTGGAGATCTTCCATTGTAATCTGCGAACCATTAGCAAAGCCCAAGCGAACTATGAAACCATATCCTCATACCAAAGGTTGTACGCCCTCCGTAAATTCCCACTGGATAATCTTCTCTTCGTCCAAGTCGACTAGTCCATCGTATACCTTGCTACCCTTCCCGATAGCCACTACATCTGCAACACGGTGAGGACGAACTGTATGATCTGGATCCGCGAGCCATGGTAGCATGTCTACCTTTCTAGGCTCAGCGAGTGTAACCGCATTGTAGTACAGCGAGCCGTGCTCCTTCCGCACAGTGCCCACTGCCTTTTCGATCTCAGAGGCCGACAGAGGGTCGAAAGGGTGCGGTGGTGGAGTTGTGCCAGTGACATGTTGGGCTACCTGCTTCAGTCGCTGAAGGACCATTTTGATTTAAGTGCTGCTGTTTAGTCAGTAGGAGAATCTTTAGATTGAAACGTAGTATTTAGAGCAGTGTGAGCAGCTTTCAAGTGAAGGCACAAAGTCAATTGGGGGGGGCTCTAGAGTTGTCTATATATGCAATCCAATTCACCGCTGATAATGAGAGACGTATCCAGTTCCCGATTGAAGCAGTGAAAAGAGCAAACCAGTGTCTAACTACCTTTTGCCCCTCCACCCCTCATCTGCGAGCTAGTACGGAGTAACATGTAGGTGATATAGGAAGATCGATAAGATTTTGGTTGCGATAGCAGGTGGGGATAGATTTGCCAAATGTGGCTAGCACTACAAATTCATGGGCAAATACTCTTCATATGGGACTCCACTAACGTTCATGTGCGGTAGAAAACACGGAATCCTTTCAAAGAAGCTATAGATACCACTTCAAGACTCCCGCTAAAATGTACTCGGAGGAACAAGGAAACAACCCTCCTGAAACGCCTCCGTACAGGCTACAGCCATGCCACATATCAAGAAGAGTACGCCTATGCCTTCGCGAAGCGGAACCCTCCAAAGACTCCACCACCACCACCAGGAGTCAAAGATCCCATACCTCCTCCGTTGCCCTGGTTCTGAACTGGTGTGCTTGCCAAAGCTGTATGGGTGGTACCTGGCGTGCTTGGCGTTCCGTTATTTGAGTAGATTGTTGCACCATTCAAGTTTGGTGTTTCTTCGTTATGATATGTATATGGTGTAAATCCCGAAGGAACCGAAGATGCTGGGTTTGCGCCCATACCATTGAGTCCCCATACTTGGCCTAGATACTTATCGTCATCAATGGTGCCATTGAATATCTTTTTTCGGACATCCCAAAATATCTTGCCTGTGAGTAAACTGTCTGAACCTGCCTGATGTGCTGTGCCAACCCGCTTGATGTCGAGCTCGTCTGCGAGATCTTGTAGCCCTGATTTTTGACCAAGACCGTTAAGTATGTTCACTGCTGCGGCTGACAAAGGGGTATCGTTGACGGCTTGATTCCGTTGGGCGTGCTTTATCATATACTTGATGTCATATATCGAAGGGAAGAAGATGTTAAGGAGTTTGCGATACTCCGTCTCATCATCGGGTAACGGTTTGCAAAGCATGAGCTTGACAAGGTAGCCGAAGTCGTATCCTGAGTGAAAAGATATCCAGCGGACATCCTCTAGTAGTACAAGACCCGATGTTATCAACATTGCGCCAAAATCAGCCGGGTCGATGCCCATCTTCTCATGCTGATCCAAGTCCAAGCCTGCTTGAGTCAGGAAATCAATCGAGTCCTGGTTGTACATATCCTCTTGCATCGAGAATACGAAATTAAATTGCCATGTACACGGGCAAGGAATAAGATTATTCTGATATGTCGAAACGTTCATTCCTGAAATATCTGTTGGATGGGTAGGCGGCATTTCACCATCTTGGGAGAAGAGAGTAATTCCAAGCTGTATAACTCGAAGAAGATCGACGTTGCAGCGGAGAGTTTGATAGTGGTAGTCTGCCTTGGTGGTGAAACAACCCATCGGTCGAGCGACAATACCCGGAAACTCGGTGTCCTACGCCATAGGTGAGCCCTTTTAACAACCAATACTGCCAAGATCAGAACCCTCAGACTCAATAGTGACTTACCATGCTGATGTAGGGATACTTCTCTACCAGTCCTCGTAGTATTTGCATCTCCTGGGCTAAGTTGTTCCGCCACACGTCCCGTATCCTACCTTTCATCTGTCCTTTTCCCCCTCCAACGCCTCCACTACTCCTCCTCATAGCCTCCCGTTGTGCCTGTTGCTGTTGCATTTGGGCTCCATGTGCGAATCCCATCACGGCGGCATGACTTGCAAGCCCTGTGCCTCCACCACCAAGGCCACCTCCTGATCCGAAGCCTGAGGCCAGTCCATTGGTATTACCTGTCGGGGCAAAAGGATTCATGCCCGAGTTTGCATTAGTTGGGGCAAAATTGTGGTGCGAATTGAAAGAGGGCGGAGGGAGACCGGCAGAGCCTGGAGGTTGATGCTGCGACGAGTGGTGTTGAAGTGATTGTTGTAGATGTCCGAAAGGTGCCCCTAATGCTGGGGGTCCAAATCTGCTGACTGTAGGAGGCATGATGTATGAGGTTGACTCGAGGGCGGCGAGTAGGTGCTGGGTCGAGGACTTCTTGAAACAATCATTGGACCCACAGAGATGGCTGTTCTTGAAGGGTAATTGTTCGCAAGACGAAGAACAGAAGCGATAGTCGATACTGCCTTAGCTTACTTAACTACTGAAGTGCTGTTATGGTTTTCGCAAGTCCACGAACAATAGTTGCGAACGACAGGACAGTACGAGGGATCCCGCAATCTACAGTACTAGCGTTGTCGATCACTTGCGGAGCCGCCTCTTGTGCGACATTTACCTTACCTTACCTTGACACCATTAGATGTGTGATTTTGATGGACTCATGAAATTGAAGAAACCCTGTACTACATCTTGAGTGTTGGTGGGCTACCTTGATGAATACTCTTCTACAATAGTGTCTCCCTGTGTCGCTGACCTGGATCATAGCATCATGGCGCCTCCTCGAGCCAACCTCACCGGTTTCGATGTCCGCAAGCTTGTTGCATCATCTGGCACCCCTGCCAAAGATCCGTGGGGAAGAATGTATGAGGCCTTTAGACACAGTTCATTCGGCAACTACTATCAAGCATTTTCAAGGCAGAGCTAACGGGGTCTTCCTGTAGGGAAACGTGGAGATACACAGGGCCGTTTTCAAGATTCAATCGATTCAAGGGTGCCTTCCCTGGCCTGGGTATAGCTACGGTAGCCTTTGCAGCGTACTGCGGCTTCGAATATTTGTTCGTGAAAGACAAACATCACGGACACGGGGAGGCAAGTGGTGGCGAGGGACACCACTGAAAGGGTTGTACCTCTGTCAAGATGGAAATTACAAGACAACGTGTACTATATCAGAGATGGGATCCAACTTTGGTACAACACTTTATCCTACGTATACACCACCACCTCTACAGGTACCACTCCCTCCTGCAGCTGGGAAGGTAGATATTGTCAACGCTCGAGCATTGACCTTCATCACCTCATCAAAATTTGGTGGTACATTAAGCACACACATAAGCATGCACATTCATCTTAGCGATATCTTCATCTAAAACGCGAAATGCACCAGACACGTTCTTTTAGGCGCTTCCAGAGCACCTTGCTGGCTATACTAAACATATCGTCTTACCACTTCACCTTGTAAAGTGCATAAGAAACGTTGCGAACTTAGCTGCTTTCGTCTGCATCGTGAGGGGGCCTCCTTCGCTCCTGTTGCGCCTTTCCCTCTCTCCCCCTTCCTCTTCCTCTTCCTCTTCCCCTTTCCCTGTCTTCTATCTCTACCCTACCCCCACCCTCTGCTTGTCCCACAGCTCCATGCTTGTTCTACAGCTTCTGTCATATCCTTCCTTGTAAGCTTATTTACATACGCTGTCGACGAGGGATTAAGCAAGCCATGAAGCTCTTCGAGAAGCAATGATGGCAGAGACATGACGACAGCGACAGTGACATTGATATAGCGGCGACAACAAGATCAACTGATGAGTATGCTGTAGATGGTGAGAACGTAAAGGTATTGTTTCGGTGGCGCCGCCTAACTGATTAGGCGTGACAGGGTTGGCGAACATACAGGATTGAGGATGTACATAGCAATATTAGTTTCTTATTCTATGCGAATCTACAGTAACAATTCAATCGAAGCGTGCAATGTTCATCATTCTTCGCTTAGTACTCACCGGCCGTGTAACCAAATCGGCCACCTAACCAAATTTCAACCAATATTCAACCAACAACCTTCAAAATCGATCAATGTTCAACGCAATGGCTTCTACCTACATAGCTATTGAGCATCGAATCAAGAAGGCTATCAACGCCTTAAACACACGTCAAAACCCGAGTCAAACCGAAATTGCACGCGAATTCGATGTACCTTTGCAGAGGCTACGATCCAGGCTAGCTGATCATTCACCCGCCTCAGCAGTGCGAGGGTTGCATAACAGAAAGCTAAAGTCTGATCAGAACTTAGCTCTACATACATGTATCAAAAGATTAAATGAATTGAGCCTACCAGTGAGGTTGAACATGATTCAATTCACGGCAAACGCGTTGATCCGGCAGAACTATCCCCGATGAGCCTACCCCTTCTCATTGAACTCTCAATGGGTCAAGCGATGGTTGAATCGTCAACCAGATCTTCATAAAGCGAAGAGAAAGCCTGTAGCCGTTGCACGAAAGAATGCACATAATTTTGAGCTTCTGAAAGCTTATTTTGGTTCTGAATAAGATGCGAGAAATTCAGCTCTCAGCTCGCTGTATTACATCTTCATCCACAACATCATTCGATATCTGAAAGACTTCTACTACTAGAAAACAGCTGAAAAGACAGCAAGTGAATTTACTTTGCTTCGGCTATGAACCCGAACTTCATCAGAAGTTAGTCAAGTATATCAAAGAAGTCAATGTGATGATCCGTAGAATTGAGCTATTGAAAGTCAAAATAGCAGCCACGGAAGCCGCTATCAACGCTCGAAATATATGTAAAGATCAATCTGCTCAGGTCTTACAAACGGAAGGCATTCTATACGTCAAAGAAGCTCGATCTATGACCTGTAATAGGCTAGATTTAGAGAATTTGAGGCAAAAGGCCCGCGATGAGCGTACCGAAAAGCAGTATATTAACGAGCTAAAGAAGGTTTATAAGAGTTGTAAGATTTATATTAAGGTATGGCAGAAGGAAGAGAAGGCCTGAAAGGCTTTGTATAAGGTTGCTTTGAAGGAATTGCTTGTAATACAGCCTTTTCAGAAGTAATATGGTTGAAATTTGGTTAGGTGGCCGATTTGGTTACATGGCCGGTGAGTACTCCGTCACTAAGCGAAGAATGAGCTTTGTGCGGGGTACGGACAGCCGGTTTCGTCGAAATTTCATGTATTCTTCTTCGTTATACCATATTTGATGATAATCTCTTTAAACTCATCAAAATGAGTCTTTAGTACTTTCGAATCATGCACGCTCTTTCTTTCAGCTGCTTTGAAGTCTGACTGTCGATCTAACCATCGTTTGGTTCAATTATCGCTCAGTAGAGGTGAAGGATTTCAACGAGGTCGATTGCAACAAGTGTAGCCTAACTGACAAGCCTAACTCATTGATTTTGATTAAGTATTGCCTTAAAGCTGACTTCTGATCAGGTTTTAAAGCTCTGTTATGCAGTTCTCGTACTGCTGTTTTGAACTGATAATCTCTTAGTCTAGATTGAAGTCTTTCACATGAAACACGAAACTCGCGCGCAATTTCTGCTCGATTAGGATTTTGACGCGTGTTTATGGCTTCAATAGTCTTCTGAATGCGACCTTCGATGATAGCGTATGTAGAAGCAATTGCGTGGTATTTTGGTGGATTTTTGGAGGTGATGAATCAAAAATATGAAGGTTTAGTGATGCATGGCCGTATCCATTTACCCGTCAGTTATACGGCCCACCCTAAATATAGCATACAATCACCATCACTAGTAAGGGTGTTCGGATAGTTAGTAAGCACAGAACTACCTCATCTCAATACCCCTCAATACCTTAAGTCTCGAAGCTCCCCTACAGTTCTATTGACTTTCAAAATGCCCCCACGAGGTTGCGAGTTTGACATTGCAGAAGAGCTGGATACCGTACCTGTTACACTACAAAAGGAGGTTAACAAGATAGATAGTAGTAAATACATCGAACGAAGGTTGAAAATAGAAAAGGGGTTACAGCCTTCTTCTGACTTGGCTCGACGAGTCGGGCTTAATACTTTTAACACTAGTTCCCGTACCCATAAAGGTTAAGCTTCTACCATTATAGGTTTAGCTGTAGATCTGGAGGTGAGCCGTATAACTGACGGGTAAATGAATAGCACTAAGTGAAGGATGAACTTAGGTAGGCTTGGCACAATAAAAACCAACCCGAAAGTACCTACCGTACAAAGAGAAAAGATAACCACAACACCATTGTACCAGCGCTGTTAGGAATCGAACCTAATATAAACTAAATCACTCAACGACTCCGTAGGCCCCGGACCCCCGCGAGCTGAAACCCGGGAATGACGACGCACACCGAGTTACTACTGCTGGTTACGCTGTTAGTTGGCGATCTCCACCCCCAAGGGCTGAGCCACGCTATCCGTACCCCGTACCTCGGTACTTTCGCTCCAATAAGCGAATACTTGAAGCGAAAGTGCGGGGTACGGGGTACGGATACAGACTAATACTGTAATACAGTAAGGTAGTACTCGTACATACTTCGCTCTCACAAGCTCGTGTTTCATAATACGCATTATTCTGACGATCTTGTTCCGCGAACATTGAGCTGTCTGATCATGCTCCATTCTTCTTCTTCTTGAAGATGGGCAAGGTGCTTGTGTGTGACATGTAGAATCAATTGGTGCTGGCGGTTGATTGATTCTGACCGAGATTCCTATCTGCACCCTTTTCTTGAACCGTCTTGATCCTATCTGCACCCTTTTCTTGAACCGTCTTGATGCCTCTTGATGCCAAAGGATCTCTGGACCCATGTTACTCAAGAACAGAGGAGCATTTGCGAGGTTGAATGGCGATCGCAACACAGCCTCCGTAAACAATGACTTGTTCAATTAGGGGTGTTTCATGGATAGGCAAATGTTGGATATCAGTGCTAGTAGAAAGAAAAGTAAGACATTGCTCTCCAACGCCTTGTCTGGGCTATGCTCTACGAGTATATAGTAGGACAAGTCCCAGGTCAAATTCCTTGAAGCCTTGTACCGGACACCATCATCTATCTCCTTCGCACATTAACACCAAAAACTCAGCATCGGGCAAAGACGACCCCAGAACAAGGAGAACACAGCCCTGCTTTTTCATTTCCGCTGAAAATGAATTTCAAGTGGATTTCGCTATGCATCGTCGCTCAGCTTGCGCAGACGCTTTGCTACCCGTCCGGAGATCTGCAAACTACGAATCCGGCTCTCGGTGCAAGGCAGATCTTCGGTAATAACTTCATATGTTGCATGGGAGATTGTGTATACCAGCTTGTTGGCAACGGCGATTCCCATCAGAACTACTTCCATAAACAAGTCACCGAAAACGTCAACTGCGGCTCTGCAGCCAGTTGTGCTGTGACAAAGCTCGAAACCTACACGATATCGTATAGTGTGGATGTTCACGGCGTCGTGCCATTTATAAACGGAGGCTTCACTGTCAGTGAATCCTGGACGAGTGGGGAAACTTATACTTGTAACGGGACCCCTGGCGAGGCCCTCTGCGTCTGGTTGAAAGTCGCGCATACTGCGTACACGATCAAACTTCCATCTGATGCCAACCCTTCGTGTACCAATCAGCCGTATGGACCGTTAGTGATGGAGTCTCCAAACACGGACAATCAAGGCGGAGAATACTACTGCGTTACTGGGAGCGCTTGTCGGGGACTCGGTCAAGGGTACTGGGAAAGCTGATCAGGTATGCTCCATCAGCCCATACTGTTACTGCTTGCAATTCGTCTAACTTCTTCAGATGGGAAAAAAGCGTTCAAGGACAATGGATGTATGGTTACTCGGAAGCGGCTATGGAATTTTACCTGCTGCTCAGCATTCTGTTTAGAGATTCCCGTTGAGCGGGTTGGATGGAATTGTTCAGTCGAGGAGCTCCTCGCTGAGCTCGGACCTGAGGACCAGTACACCTTGAACGTGTCATTAGAGAGATTTTCTCGTCCATTTTTTTTATGTTATCAGATTACCTGTCATAACAATTTTGTATCAGAAAACATTGCTGGGGTTGTTTATAGGGTAAAGTATTCGTACAACATCCTACATTACATGTACACCAGCAGCTCATTAAGTGGGGTCTTATATGAACTGCGTTTAAGCCTTCAGTTGCTTTCCCTTCGCCCTCGCTGTTGCACTCACCTCACAGGCGGAAGTAGAACAACAACCAGAAGCAGTGCAGCAGGTCGTAAAACAGGCAAAACGCAATAGGGGCAAGCTGAGGGTAGGGGCAGATGTAGGAGGAGGGAATGACAGGGTGGGGCACACCCGGAGGGAGCAAGCGCGTTCCCCCTTGTGCTTGGAATCTGGATGGGGCTATCTCTGAGATACATATGGAATCGTGAAGAGGTATGAAAGTCATGCGCTCTAATCCCAACCCTCCTCAGTCAAAGGGCGTGAGGGGGTGGTGTAGATTGAGACCTTATATACTCTCGAGTCGGAATTTAGTTTATCCCTTAAACCGTCATTAAAGCTGCCATCCCAGGATTAACGAAGCTAAGCCTATTTAGGCACCACACCAAAATATTTGTCTACTGCACAGTTCCTCTACTCCGCACTAGGAAATCTAAATATTAATCTCCAGGTCCCCATTGGCCTGGTTAGTCATCTCCCGTGGCTCCCTAGTACCCTAACAGGTAAGGTGGCCATATACCTGGGATGGCAGCTTTAATGACGGTTTAAGGGATAGCCAGCAATAAGCGGTCGTCGTCAAATTTTAGTGGTGGAATTTGGCGAGGACCGCTTATTGCTGGCTACAAACAGCCGAGAAATCCATCATATGTGCTGAACTCTCGTAGTTCAATCCTCCCGAGGTTCATCCAAAGCTCTGGGCCTTGGTCTTGAAAGAATCCCGAGTGTTGGAATGTAGCAACGTTCAAAGCTAACCCGACAGAAATAGTAACGGAAGGTCTTACCGCTCTGCCACAAAAGGCTGATCAGTGGTGGAGATAGTATACAGCCTATCTATAAACCCACCAGGTAGTACCCACATGTGGACGGAACCACTCACTACGACAACTACTTGCTAAAAGTGGAACCTTCCAAGTCTAAGTATCGGGGCTACAACGGACCCATGGACGACGACTTTACGGTGGAAGACGATGAGGCTTTGAAGAACTTTTTGCCGTCTGGTTTTGGGAAGCAAACTAAGGAGACCGATGTTGCACGACAGATTGAGCGCAGCAAACGTCAAACCCTCAAAGACGTGGATGAGATACCTACCGCAGCCGTGAAGGACGAAGAAGGTGATGATGGCTCCGACAAAGATTCAGAGGACGATGGGTCTGAGGAAGAGGACGAATATCCCGTGTCTCATGAGCTCGTTCTTAAGACCCACGAGCGGACAATTACCACCATGACCGTTGACCCTTCCGGTTCTCGATTGATCACCGGTTCCACGGACTGCACGGTTAAGTTCCACGACTTTGCATCCATGACTCCGACTACACTACGAGCGTTCAAGTCTGTAGATCCAACAGCAACGAAGACTTCTGCAAACACAGAAACGCATCCAGTCCATCATGTCGAATTCAATCCCATCTCTCCCAGTCATGTACTCGTGGTTACTGCTACTTCGCAGGCTAAGATATTCAATCGGGATGGCGAAGAGCTGGTTGAATTTGTAAAGGGGGACATGTACCTTCGGGACATGCACAATACTAAAGGTCACATTTCCGAGATTACTACAGGAGCATGGCATCCTACGGACAAAAATCTATGTGTTACAGCCGGTACGGATAGTACGCTCCGAATATGGGACGTTGGCTCGAAAAGGTCACAGAAAGAGGTGATTGTACACAAGTCGAGGGCGGCCGGATCTGCAGGAAGAACAAGGATGACAGCTGTGGCTTGGGGCTCTCAGGTCCAGGGGGGAAACAGTCTTCTCATTGCAGCAGCGCTTGATGGTAGTCTTGTAATGTGGGGTGGGGAAGGACCATATTCAAGACCTGCTGGGGAGATAAGAGGAGCTCATAAAGCAGACACATGGACCGGAGGCCTTGACATCAGCTCTGACGGGAGGACAGTGGTCTCTAGGGGCGGCGATAACATGATCAAGCTATGGGACACAAGGAAGTTCAAACAGCCCGTCAGCAGTGTTGCACACCTATCGACGTCTGACCAGTATGCTAACACAGATATCCGATTCTCTCCAACTTCTTCGTCTATCATTACGGGGTCAGCCACGGGCCATCTTCATATCTTGAATCCAGCAACTCTCAAACCTGAGCTTGTCACCCCTGTTACCCCAGGATTTCCGCTTCTTACGGTACTGTGGCATGAGAAACTGAACCAGATTCTCACAGGCTCAGCAAACGCCGAAACCCACGTCCTCTACAACCCTAACATCTCAACCCGCGGTGCAGCAATGGTCATGTCCAAAGCACCCAAAAGACGGCACATTGACGATGACCCCAATCTTACAACAGATCTCTCCCAAGGCTTGTCGGGTGAAAGCATTGTCACACCCAACGGAGTTCTTACGGGGACGAACCAGGGTGCTGCTAGCTACGCCGCTCGTCATCCCACAATCGGTATGACAGCCTCTGGTCGTTCTCGTGATCCACGACGACCACATATACCCATGACAACCCCATTCGCCAAGAGCCAGCCTGATGAGACACACATCAAGAACAATATACCATTGAGCTCAATGCGCGACGAAGACCCACGGGAGGCACTGCTCAAGTATGCCGAGAAAGCAGAAAAAGATCCGATGTTTACCAATGCTTGGAAGCAGACCCAGCCTAAGACTATCTACGCGGAAATCAGCGATAACGACGAGGAGCCTGAGAAGAAAAAGCCAAGGCGGCTGTAAAATCATTTCACACCCGCGATTGCAGTTGCTGCGTTTCAGCAGGCGTTCAATCAAGGCTGGCAATACCTGTGCAGTGGAAGGAATCAATTTGGGGGAAAACCCGATTCAAGCTCCATGGCCATAACGAGATGTAGAATACAGAGATTGCACGCGAATTGGCTATTTGTCATTACATCCCGGGATGCTTCAGTCTAGAGAGATTCTCTCTCACATGCAGTGTGCATGTTAATCCCTTTGGTCTGGAACCAGAACGCATGTAGTTCTTGTCGGCGGTTCTGAACCGCAAAGTAAACTACCCTCTTATAACTTCCGCAGTACGATTCTTCGGATTCCAATCTCATCGTCGAGCATGGCTGACGATATTGCTAGCTCGGCAAGAAGTGTGTGTAAGTCGAAGAAGCGAGAGGTTTATGGCCGTATAAGACTAACCGACGCTTGTTGAGGTATTCTCGCATCCTACAAAGCTTCTCCTTCCTCATTTCAATATGGAGGAGTCTCAGACCGACCAAAAGTGTGTTTTCTACAGGGGATTGATCTATAAGATCTGTAAGGAAGGGCCCTTGGACATGTGAGGACTCGGCAGTTCGAGCTGGAGTTCTGTTGGTAGCCTTTACTACCAAGAAGCCTATGCGCTTCCCAAAGCCTCCTCTTCACACCCCCCATCTCTCTCCACCTCGCCATAAAGCTCTTTCTGCCTAACCACCTCCTCCTTCACTCATATACAAAATACCTCAGCAAATACCTAAGCTAGCCAACCTCTCAAGAATCTTGCTCTCATCCTCAGCCCACATACCCCTCCACTCCCCACTCCCTTTCCACCTCCACCTCCACCTCCCAGTCACCCGCCTCAACCCCCCAGACCCCTCACCCAAAGGCCAATAACATGGCACCGCAACCCCGCCCCTCCACCACCATCCACGCAACCCCCACCCCCTCGCACCCCCCACCCTCCATCCCGCAACAGCAGCCCACCTCCTCCCTACCCGCCATCCCACAGACCCTCCAGCAGCACCAACGCCGTCGCGTCCGTAATCGAACCATACTCTCCTCCCATGGCCATCCAACCCGCCCCAGACTCCCTAATCCCATATACATCTCCTCCAGAAACCGCACCTGCGGTCCTGGTCTCTCTTCGTAACCGCTAGCATGCCGTCGCGGATGTCGACGCCGGTGACGGGGTTGGTGTCGCTGGTGGTGGGGTTGGCGGGTGGTGAGATGAGGTCTGTTTTGGGTGCGGGCGGGGTGGGCGGGGTGGTGGGGAAATGGGGGGGTTGGAGGGGTTTGGTTGGAGTGCAGGGGTGGCCGGATGGTGTCGTGGTTGAGTGCGGGCTGGGTGGGTGAAATGATTTACTTCCTATGGGGGGGGAATTGGGTAGGTAAGTGGGAATTGAAGGTTTGGGACTTGGAGGATGTGTCTGAGGGGGGGATGTGCCCGAGGGCGGATGATGAGGTGTTCAGAGGTCCTAGTGTGCTGGACAGATGGTGTGTGGCATTTGCGGTGAGGAAAGTGGGGAGCTTTGGACAGTTTCGCGGTCCGGTCTCCAAACGGGGCGTGGATTCTGGGGATGGTCGATTGATTGGTCGGTTGGTTGCGTGTATATGTAGAATTCAGACTGTGGGTGGTCAATAAGAGATGAAAGGGGAGGTAGGCAAAGGTTTGATGGATCGAGACAGGAGTAATAGGAACAAGAGAGCATTGAGAAGATCTAGTGAATGAAGATTGTTGTGAGAGAAGTCAATTATGATACTCGCATGGGACATTCAAAGCAGCGATTGTTCAAAAGGGTAGAGAGAATTAATAGGAAGCTGGAGAATTTGGAAGGGCAGAAAAGAAGAAAAGTTGCCGTCAATTTAATCTTGACATCCATCAGTGGGGGACAAATGTCATAGAACAGTATAAGCGGCAAGCATATCTGCGGTCAAGGTTTCCCTGTTAATCCAAAAAATAGCATTACTTTGATTCATATTCCATGAGCTTACAATTCAATTTATCTGGGTAGCTGTTTGCGTCGTCTGAACATCAATATGTCCTATCTATTTTAGTCAATAGAATTGTATACAAAGATGCTGACTCGAGCCGAATATATATTAATTATACTTGTAATGTCCTCTCCTGCTCGGAACTTCGTCTCGCCAGCTCGATCAGTCGAATCACTGCACTGGCGCTCTCTGGTTTGACCGGAACCTCACCCCGCCCTGCCAATGCCTTGGCAAATCCGCTATAGAATGTGCTGTAAGTCAAGGGTTCGTTCAGTTGGCGTACCTCTCTCGATGGCTGGCCATCTTTGATTGTCGTCAAGAAACCGTGGCTTTTGCCTTTTTCGATCCCAAATCCCGTGTCTCCAGGTTTCTTTCCTGCCTTGAGGTGATCTTCTTGAATATCCATATGGTACTTCATGAAGCTTCCCTTCTCTCCTCTTACCCAATACCGCAACTGCTCGACTTCTGGGCTGACAACAGTTGCTTTTATGGTCGCGACCATGCCGTTATAATGCATAAGTACGGCACATGAATCCTCGTAGCCGCCTGGGTTATTTGCCCTATGGGACCCAACAAATCCTGTTATTCGGGATGGCATTCCGAATAGCACGACCACCTGGTCTATGAGATGCGTACCCAAATCGTAGATGGCTCCTCCACCGGGTAGTGCTTTTGTCTTCCATCCACCAGTTGGTGGGACTTCTGGTCTATGGCGATCGAAGTGTGTTTCGAAATCTACAATCCTGCCTAGAGTGTCTTTCTTATAAAGTTCAGAGACTGTCAGGAAATCCGAGTCCCACCGGCGGTCTGAAAGATCGTCAGCAAATGTCAGTCCACGGGTACCGGATAGGTTTACTTTGGTAAACAGTTAGAAGACGCTGGTGTTTCTTGGCAATGGCAATCAACTCATCACATTCTTTTGAGGTTGGCGCGAACGGCTTTTCAACGATGACTAGACACTTGGGTCAGGGGCCTAGCTATCATGGACCAAGGGAAGGACGTAATACCATGTTTTCCATGCTCCAATGCCATCTTAGTCAACTCAAAATGGGTTTGTGGTGTAGTTGTCACAACTACAACTTCAATCGCAGGATCTTTCACCATCTCTTCAGTCGATCTGAAGCTCGTGATCCCCGGATGGTCCTTTTCAGCGTCATCGTCGGCCTTAGGGTTCCTCTGGACAACCGCATAGAGCTTGAACTCTGGAACGACTGTTATGAGAGGTATATGGAAGACTTTAGCAGACATGCCGTAACCGATGACGGCGGTGTTGTGTTGTTTGGCCATCTCCATTTTCTCCGTGAGCTTGAGGTTCCGTATTTCCAAGACTATATCAGCCAAAGTCCTTGCAGTAGGAGAGGAGATGAGAGATTCCCGGTGAGGAGAGTATGATAGCAGAGGGTTGTTCCATTCTGTTGATTGACGGGCCCCACTCACCAACGTTGAAGAAATTTAGTCGTTCAAAGGACGAGAGGGAGCGGGACAGATGGGCAAATTTTTGCAGTAGAATAGCAGTATTTAATCTATTCTACCTAGGCAACGCGTATTCTAGAACTAGTGTCCAGTACGGAAACCGAGAAAACCCAACCCGTTGGGGCCTCGGACCGGAGAATAATACCAGAAAGACCCCCGAAATTCCTGAGAGAATGCTTGGATTACTGGACGCCGTAAGAGTTAGAAATGAACATAGACCCGATTCGTCATAAGCACTTGTTTTTACTCAGTCGAGCAGACCTGGCGAATCATGACTGGGTGCGGTTGATTGAGCAGAGGAAACGCAACATAAGAGAGTCAACTTTGGATAAACATGCTGTGAGCGACATACTACTCTACGACGAATTCCGGAAACTTGAGGTTGAGAAAGACCAACTTCCCCCAATGATTTCACCTACTTGGACTACTTTTGGCGTCCTGTCGCATCAATCAATAAAGAATCGTGGACAACCGGATTATTGTCGAATACAGTGACCGCCTTCAGAGGATTGTTGATCCTCAGTAGTGTGGATTGATTGGAGGTGGTGCGCCCTCCTCCAAGCCTTCAATCACGCTATTGAAGCCACTGAACGGACGGTCTTTACAAATCGTACCTTCGATGGAATTTTTCCTTGAGCACTCCGGAGGAACAACCAGTCAACCACCGATTATGATCTCGAACGAAGCAAGCTTACTAAAAATTAGTGCGCATCTACTCACGTTACTGTGTTGTATTCGATCCTACCATTAGAGACTCAATTCATAGGCATTGTTGCAAAGAAGCATGGCATTGGCCGCTTTAGGCACTCGGGAAGCGGCAAGACAGCGGCAAGGGAGCGGCAAGGCAACAACGCTGTGGGCACTGCTCTGGTCCTCTACCTTTCGGCCACACTGCTGACATCCTCGTCAGTGCCATAAATATCAGCCAAGGCTACTGCCCATGGCGCTTCCCCATCCCGACGATAGTGGAGGGTACTGCCAGCTAACTGATGGAGTGGAACAGGGCTCCCGAACGACGTCTGTCGAGTCCCGTGGTGATTACAGGCGTCGTTAAAGGATCTTAGGGTTACATCACGAAACATCACTTGTGCCTCGACGGAGGGGAAGCCGGTCGATCTCCTTCCTTTTCGAGAGTGTACTCTGCATTAGTCCCCTGGCTGTGCCCCATATACTCTTTTGGCTGATAAGAATGGGTCTCTTAGAAGAACTGGCTTTCGTGGACGCTGACGAGGACCACGACACGATTTCACTGCATCACTGGGGACTTGGAATCGGCTCTTTCTTCTCCACTGGTCTATAGCCGTCTGTAGACCGAACTTTTCCTTTAATTGTTGACTTCGCTGAAGGGTTTTTGTTGTCACACTTGAACGCACCATGCCTAAAAATCAGTCTGAGAAGGTCGCCCTCCATAACTACGATATTGATCGGGTACCAAACATAGAGTCGGCCAAAGCTTGCCCTGAATCGCTACAAATCATATTCAAAGTGGTATATAATTCGAAGACCCTACAGATAGCCCACTTCGGGTCCGGTCCTGACAGGGAAGATCGTCGAGGTGTTTTTGACACTGACGCTGCTCATGACTATGATGTGCGGCTAATGAAACGAGCCTCTGACTTGATGATTTGCTGTTGTGACCCATCCATGATTCAATCGTCAGAGGCCGAGTGGATGAGCGACCTTTCAAGGCTCGTATTCCTCCCATTTAGACGCAAGGAGGAAGAGCAGCTTGATATAAAGCGTCCATTCCATCATTGGTATTCCACAGTGCCTTTCCAGTCGACAAAGCTAATGAGGTCCAAGTCTTGCCTGCCGGCGTAACTTTCCACCTGGGAGCCGTCCAATAATCAATACTTTGTACACAGATAGATCCCGGGCAAATCTAGCACCTAAGCCTCAACGTGGAGAATCACTGCGTCCCGATTTTGAGCTCTGGTATTGAGTCCAAATCCATACGGTCTTAAGAACCTTCCACTAAGCATAATTATTCAGTGAATCTGGAGACCAGCATTGCAATCTACCAAACCTTGACATAGCCAATCAACTCTCGTACAACGATGATGACGGTCACGTGGCGGGTGGAAGTAGCTACCAAATCCCAGACGCTACCCTTGGTCTTTGCACTTATATTCTGAGCCAAGCCCCTTGGACCCAAAGAGAGGATTTGATAAACAATGACAGGGTCAAGCTTTTTGACAATGTAGCATTAGCGGAGACTCTCAAACATTTTGAACTTCAAGGTCCTTATAGGAATGTCTCATCAAATCCCTTTATTCCTATGTTCGGCTTCGGGTTGTGGGAGGCGAAAAAGTCAGACGCAGGAAATCATACCACGACATTCCGTCAGTCTGCCAGAAAAGTGGCGACCTTGCTACGTTGGCAGCGCAAGATCTTCGATACAGCAAGATGTGAAGATTGTTGTCCGTTCGTCTGGTTTTTCTCCAGTGTGGGACCAGACTGGGAAATACGGGGGTGCTACGAAACAAAGAAACCCCGTAATGAAGGCTATCAATATGTAGGTGTCGTATCCACCCTACACTCGCATGGCTGATCAGATGAAAGCCTATGGTCCCGCTTTGGCGCGGATGCTCAGAAGATGCAGACAGCGCCTTGCAGCTTCTCTATATTGTTGACATCATCAAATTCTGGGCTGAATACACCTACAAACCGACTATTGGTGCTTGTTTGAGTCGTTTACAGGCCATCAAGGCTAATGCACTTCCGGTGCGGCTGGAGGATACTCTATGGAAATCGCAAATCGCAATAAATGTGGCAAATACGCCGTGGTTCTTCCATCAATGGAGGCCACATGAGGCGAGCTCTGCTTGTCGATCTTCTAATGACAACCTGGACATTCCTCTAGCTGATAGCCCCTTCGGCCATCGTTCGAGCGATCAATCTCGTTCGTGCGGGCCTAGGCAGTCTTCACGGCGAAGGAATCAACGAAATACGACTCCAATTGGTGAGCACTATATTATCCCTGAGATCGAAAGCTACAACTGGATTCTGGATAGAGACCCTGGTGAAGGCGACCTGCTATTGATTCGTATCAATGGTGATGGGAAAAGGCAACGTCCTGTTGTTTTCTTCAAGCTGGCCCGTGGAAGTTCCGCGTGGAATGACCGCAAAATCATCTCTATTCTTGCAGATGAAAAGCAGCGACATAACTCGGATGTTCTGCCAAGATTTAAGGTGGATAAGAAGGGCCGCGATTATCTCTGGAACTGTTGTGCGGCAGAGTACCGCCATATTAGAAGCGATACTCAGTTTTGTGTAATCTTACCCCTAAAATTGGAAGACTACGAACGACAGCGCCTGAAGCCAGATGAGAGTCAGCTCTTTGAGCCTCTGGAAACTTTGCTGGGTATCCCAGTCCTCCTTGCCGAGATTGATCGTGCATACGAACAATGGTGCTCTTGTAACTGTCCTTGGAATGATTACAGCCCTGACATGATTCAATGTAGTAATGCTAAGTGTAACCTCGGATGGTATCATATGAAGTGTGTGGGCCTTGACGAAGATGATGATTTAGAACATTGGCTGTGCGATACGTGTTGCGATATCCCCGACCACGAACAAACAGTTATAAACTCTAGAGAGTACGACGACACCGTCGAGGCCAGTTCTTACCGAGTGCAACGTACGAGAACTCTTCGTCGTGCCTGGAACAAGCATGCTTGGCCAAAAGCAGACGAAGTTCTTCGCAAATACCAAAAGGTCGCTCTAAATCTGGACTTAGTCAAGAGCTTTGCACTTCCTATACATCGGGCGGGGGTAGAAAGAGATTCGGCACCCCCAAGATACTGGGCTCTGTCTAAACACAAACCTCGAAAGCTTATCATGGCCAGTTCTCGTGCACAACAGCTTGTCTACCATCGAAAAGTTGCAGATGAGGATGACGAAGATAGCCCCGGTGGCTCAGGCGAAAACGAGATCTTCTCTGATGATGAGGCCGTAGATGGCATTGACGATGCTCTCGATAATATGAACATTGGCCGGCGTGGCCGTGGCTGACGCATGACCTGACATATAAGATATAGCCGTACTATAAGAGGTTTTGGATACGAAATGTGGTTCTGGTTGACTCGTTTCTAAGATAACCTATTTACTAGTTAAAAAACAGTATTTTCTGAATATCGGCAAGATCCTCCCGAATAGTAGAAGACATGTCCTGTTTCTACACAGTTCTTTAAGGCACAGAATATGGCTTAATCATAGGAATCATAAGTTACCCCTGGCTAAAGCGACGCGGTATTGATGCTTTATCCCTCTTTCTACTCGTCGGTTCGTTACCGGATCTAACTATAAGATAGTCCAAGGTGCTTGCATATAAAAAGTGGTTTCAAACAGTCTGAATCCAGCATCCTTCACACAACATTACTGTCCTACATACCAAACAGGTAATGCGGTATAAAAACGCCAGTTGGATATTGACACTACAGATAGGTCGCTCCGCGAAAGCCGGATTATCCAAAGGGACACCATGCGTCCCGACGTGGCGGAACCAGCTCCTTCCTACATGCTCCACGCCACCATGTCCCTCCCTCATGCTCCTAATGAAAGCGCTATACTCTCCTCCAAGGACGAGAACGGATGCCTGTGAAAGCGCAGGTTGAAACATGTCATACACCTGGACAAAGTACTGGATATGTCCCGAGCTGAAGCTCACTCAATGCCGGTTTTGGTTCTTGATAAAACGAAGGAAGATCAAGAGATCGGAATAGAGCGAAAGAAGATGTGGAGGGAGCCTGATAGGGGCGAGTTTTCTGGTTAGGTATTTAGCACAGACTGATATTTACTTCGTATAAGTTAATATACACTTTTATCACTATCGCGCGTTGTGCGACATTAAAGTTCGTCTTTCAAACCTTTAAAAATAATTGAATTAAAATGCTTTCTACTAGTTCACACAGATAAAAAAATAACGCTTGATAATGTTTTTTTTCAAGCTATCTGCATCATAATACAGCAGTCTGAACACTTGCCTGAGCCTGCTTGAAATCCTTTGATCCTGAAAACTCTAGATGAACGGATACGAGCTTGAATACCACAGACGAGCATAACTCAAGCGGCCGGTACGTGCAAGAAGGCCTTCGCGGTGAAGTATGCAAAGTATATCCGAAAAGAAAAGTTAGGAAGACATATGTGGTGGAGACCCGACTGAGGGCATCCAAAAGAGACACGAACCCAAAATACCCCTTATCAAAAACAAGCTCCAAGATTGTTTGAGGGTGGTAGGAGACGAGGCCCGAGGTGAAACACATGGGTTTCCAATAGCTGTGCGTGATGCAGAAAGCTATTGCATTTAAGGGGAATGGGAAAAAGCGACTGGCCGACGATGACATCCGAGCAATATCATGGTTGGCATGACGAACCGACAGCCTCCAAAAAAAAAAGGACTTTACCCTTCATCAACTACCTACAACGGCTGGCCTTGTTGTTATCAAGTCCTTCGAATCCACAGATTAACCCGTCCGGATAGCCTAGTGACCCAATCTATGAGTGTGTACTGAAGGAGGGTCGTAGACCATGCGCTCATAGCAAGCTCGTAAGCGATGGTAATTCGGTAAGTAAGCTGTGAGTCTAGGTTTTTTCTTTTCTTTTCTAAAAAACGGTTACATTGAGCTAGTGTCAGTGATCGTTGTCGTTATCTCACATACAAGGTGTATTAAAGAGGCATGGTGCCAGCCAAATCGACAGTGCTCTCAACGATCTCGGTACGATCATGTTCGCGGCATGAAATCAGGTTCAAGCTAGGTAGCCAGAACAAGACTTTTCTCCCGTTGACGAGCATTTAAATGGGAAGACGCTCGCGTACGAGATAAAGTGGTCTCTGACATAAGCTCGGTTTGTCGCTCTATATACGCAGCACATTCCCAGTACATGCAGTCGCACCACCAAAGACCTTCACCCTTGGCTCGATATCGGCGAATTGCTTCTCCGCCCCACCGCGAGGCGGACCATCGGCTGTACCAAAGACGAGCTGAGCGCGCAGAACCCAGTTGGACGGCAGACCCCACTCCGCGTTGACGCTATCACCGAGATATTTCTGGTAGTGTTGCAGATTGCAGCCGAGGCCTTCGGCGCAGAATGCCGTCCAGACTGCAACACAGTAAGTCGAGGAATAATGCGGAGAGTACAAAAGAGAGAAAACAGGAGAGGGATCTGGTAGCCGCACTTACTAATGTATTGAGCCATGCAGTTAGAGTGCTCGACCCATTCCGGGAAGTTCTTGATCAAGTTGCCCAGCATGGGTGGCATGTCGTTGACGGCCTCGGAGTCATCGAAGAAAAGGACCTGCCGTGGGTGTTTAGCATAGCTCGCTGCAAATTACACATAGCACGGGTTCATTTGCCCTACCGTGCCGTACGACTTCTTGTAGGCCTTCAAATTGGGGACGAAGCGGGAGCTGAAGAGTTCCGGAGGAGTAGCCTTGCTACTGTGCTCGTACGCCATGTCCCATAGCTTCTCGTGGTCTTGCTGCAGCATGACGACGGCCCGGGCTGACTGGAGGTGGAAAGGACTGGGAGTGTGAAGAAGGGAGTGCTTAACGAGCTCGACCACGCGGGCGTCGGGAATAGTGGCTTCTTTCTTCAGGTCGAGGGTGGAGCGGCGGATGACGGTGGCTTCAAGGAAGGCGAGTTTGGACGTCATGTTAAGACTAGGTCGACCAATTTAGACTGGGTTGGTAATGCTGTTGGATGAGGATAGAGTAATTTCAAATTGACTAAGCTGATGATAAAAATGAAATCTGTTGCTGTGAATTGAAAAAGAAAGGGCAACCTCGATTTATATGATATATAATCCCCCGAGACCGAAGGAATGCCCTGAATCGAGGAACAAGGACCATGGTGCTGGAGGATTCTAAAGTGATCTAGGTAGTATTTCATTCTCAAGGAGTTCGGGTTGATTACGCAGAAGGGCTTAGATTGAACATTACCCGACGTCTTAATCCCGTGATCAAACAGCACGTGATTAGGGTCTGATCACGCTAACCCTGGTCGAATGCAGTCGGCCCAGGGCCAGTGCGACGAGGCGTGTTCTAGAAATTCGCCTTCTATTGATGCAGCCGAATCCAAATTCCTTGACAGAAGCCCCTTGATTTTTCCATATGAAACAACCTTAGAGACGCAGCACACGATAGACAATACCAAGGATATCAACTTTCTTACTAAAAAACGCAATAGTGTCAAACCAGGATGGTGATAGTGGAAAGTGAACGACTTCTTCGAGAAGAGCTTCGCAAGCGGAGTACAAATTCATTTAAGAAAATAAATGAGCTGGCGTGGATGAGAGACTTCAACATATACATTCCTCAGGTAGCTTTCCGACATGATGACAGATATCATACGTATAAAACAACAGAGTCGAACTGACCTCCTCCCGAAAGAGGAATTGTAGGTTACCCCTGATCCATTATTCAGACCATTACTGAGATGACAGGGGAAACACGAACATCAGTGCTACAGACGTCGTGCCGTTTTCCCAATTAGGGTGAACCTCAGAGGATGCGTAAAGCGAAATAGCCAGATAAAGGCCTAGTCGAGTTCGGGTTTTTCACGGAGAAAAGGCATGATGTAAGTCGCGCCCTCGCTGGCCGGCGTGCCTTGACTGTAGCCAGAAGGAGTCATTACTGCGAGGAGGCTTGAAAGGCATGAAACTTCCAACGATGATGTGGCTAGGCATACCTACCTTAGTTGTTGGAATTAAAGAACCTCCGCCTCGTAGGGCTGAGGCCCGCTATTGTAGTGGAGTTATCCGCCCTAGGTACTGCTGGAAAGCCTTCTAGGATAGGCAGCCTCCAAGCAACATACAACAGTATCACGATACAGCAGCCTGAACGCTTGCTTGTGATATTCTTTTCCACTGGAAACTTTAGGTGGCAGCGAATGTCATCATCCATATTCCTCTGAGCGCTATTCGCCCCAGCGTCGTACATCTAGCTATTTTTCAGGATTCTTGGTCTGGATTGATAGACTCGCTAGGCCGTGCAAAGAATGCGACCATCTCCCAGATCAAAGGGAATGGAATTCTAGCGTAACCCAGAACTTGGCTGCATAAGACGCGTCTATGCTCTTCGATTCCGCACTCGGATAACTCCCAGGTGCTTCCGGTAAGTCAAGACCTGTCTTCTACCATTGTTGAGAGGTTTTAGGGCTGTGGGTGAACTGTCTACTCTCAGTTTTATTTGTCTTCCCCTACGCATCGGGTTATTTCTACGCCATCCTGGTAATTGTTAGCAATTCACGTGGTCTTTGACAATTCGCCTCCAGACTTACTGGATCCCCCGTTGGTTCGAAGCTATTGACCAGTTTACTTTCGTATACGAGATTCGGATTGCCTTTTACTTCCGTGCTTAGGTGCTCATCTCCTTCTCGTGCTTGATATTGGTTTTTGGTTCGATCGGCAAAACCATCACCCCCTCCATTTGTTTCCTCTGAGTCGTATTTTCGTCGCTTGTCCTGCACCCGGCTCCGAACATACTCCAGGTATGGAGGATTCCCTGGCTTGATAACGTTGTCCGCCGCTAAAACCGTTCCAGGTGTGACAAGCCCAAGATGTTCGCAAAGCTTCAGATCTGTAGTATATGCGGGCTTGTAGTGATCGAGGAACATTAGGTCGATATGGTCGATCGTTCCTTCTTTGTGTAGCCTTTTGATCGACTCGGCGCTAGATCCAACAACCACCTTGACAACATCACTCAAGCCAGCCAAATCTATTAAAGACATGATCACAGCCGCGAATTCAGGGTTCCTCTCCAGGCTGAAGTACCTTTTCCCTCCTGCCTCACGAACCGCATTGCCAAACAACAAAGCAGAGTACCCGATATAGCCTCCGAGCTCAACCATAACCTGCGGTTTCGCCTCTGCAATCAAGTTCGCCACGATCTTGCCCTTGTCGTCTCCAACATTCATGAGGTATTTCTTACTCCGACCGTATTCGTCGACGGCTTGCAGGACACGACTTGGAGAGCCGCGGATTTGGTCAATCGACGGATGGCTGTATACGAAGTGAAGCAGCTCTATCTCTCGGCCGTCGTCGAACTAAAATACCGATTAGCACACATACGCGGGCCGACAAGGTGTACCGACAAATGCTTTGCCCTCTTCCTCTTGGGGAACATAGGCCTTGCTATCGTCGAACTTGGTGTGTTCGCTGTGTGACATTGTTGATCCGGGCATTCCTATAGCCTGATGCTATAGCCTGCTGATATTCAGTGTTTCTATATATCGTCTTCCTACAATAATAATTATTCAGCTACCGTGAAGATTGCTTCTGCTGCAGCTTGTCTTGGTTCAGCAGAGCTTCCATGATTTAACCATGACACAAAGGTAGGCAGTTGTCACATGCGAGTCAACTTACAAGATCCTATAGAGAGTATCCTTCGTCATCATCACTTTCTCCAAGTACCTTGCCTTGCCTACCTAGCCCAATTACTTTGTATTTACACTGTTACACACCGCACGTAGCCTGTACTTGACGGAGTACTACGGAGGGAAGTACCGGGTAGCCTTAGTGGGCTACCTAGAAGCCGATCCACTCCAATGCCTCAATTGCCGCGAAGTGCCAAGGCGCCACGCAACCACGGTAATCCATCTGACCATCTTTGCTTTAAGTAACTTAGAGCTCTTTGTCCACCGCGGTTCTGTACGTTGAGGTCATTACTTCCTTTACTACCTACTACCTACTACTGTCGCGACAGGTTACGCAAAGTAGGTAGGCTAGAAATCACCGCATATGCATGCTTGACATACGTTACCCAGCTGAACGCCAATATGGCACCAGTATTCGACAATCAAATCAAATCAGCGCAATCCTCTCCACACTCAACCCCTTGCGCCCTTTTCCGTAGCCGGCATGGCTTCTAACTCTATCTATCCGAGATCTGACGCTGTATAGATCTGTGGGGCGTTACCTAGGTAAGCGAAAACATTTTGCTAGTGGATCATGATGTCAATGTACGACCACAAACTATCTGCTAGGTACATGATATCGACTCCAACCAGTGTTCCACTACCGACAATGAGCGGAGCAACCTTCGTCGGGCGAATGTACTAACCCACCAATGGAAAAAGAAAAATGCTCTTCTTGATTGGGGTGCCTACCACTGTTGCCAGGGGTTGGGGGAGGCCATGAGTTCATTGAGCATCATTTCGTGTACGCCATCCACCCTGGTCACCGCGAGCTAAGGCTGATTGAGCGAAATCTGTCGGATCCTCGAATTCTCCTGCTCTGGGCCGGTCCTTGTGAGAGTACGGAAGATGACAGGGGAGCCGGAGGCGAATCCTCGTCTTACTGGCGTTTCCTATTGAAACTCACAATTGATTTGAGTTAATAGGAGCATTTTCGTGCAAGGAGCGTGGGCCATGATTACTTCATTACAACGAATCAAGGATACCCGTGGCCTTTGATCCTTTGCTTCTTAATGGCTATCTTTCCCACATGTTAGGTTCTTAACTGTCTCTTCAACAACCTCGATTTTTCTTTGACCGAGCACATAGTATTCAACAAGAGAACATTTCAACATGTCGGACTTTACAGCATCTGTTCTAGAGACTAAGAATGGTTTCCATGTCGATGGCTACGAGAAGATCTCTTACGACTTCACGTTTCTCGACGGAGTGTTCAACCCGGAAAACCGCCAACTGGCAGAATGTTATCAGCGTTGGGGCCGTGTATTAGCCGTCACTGACATGAATGTCTACAACGTCTACGGCGATCAGATCGAGAAATACTTCAAGCACTACAACCTTGAGCTTAAAGTTCACAAGACCAAAATTGGAGAGAAGGCGAAAACCATTCCGACATTCTTGAGCATTGTGGACTCGATGACCGAGTTTGGTATCTACCGGAAGGTACCTGATACTGCCTTCGTGCCCGTGGGGATTGAGTCACTAATGCGGAGTAGGAGCCAGTTCTGGTTGTTGGAGGTGGCCTTGTAACCGACGTTGCTGGGTAAAATTCGCCATTGCCAGAGATGATATCAAGGCACTCTCCCATCAATCTCCTAGGAGTTGTCATCCACTAGAGACCATGTGCTGACCCTTGTCACTATGCAGTTTCGCTTGTGCGGCGTACCGCAGGAACACCAACTTCATCCGGGTCCCGACCACTGTCATTGGTCTAATAGACGCTTCGGTGTCGATCAAGGTCGCCGTCAACTATGGCAACTATAAGAACCGCCTTGGTGCCTACCATGCACCAATGCACACCTTCCTCGACTTCACTTTCCTACGAACCCTACCTACGGCGCAGATCCGAAACGGTTTTGCGGAGTTGATCAAGATCTCGACCTGCTCGCATCTAGATACTTTCAACTTATTGGACAAGCACTGCGAGCAACTTATCGCGACTGGTTTCGGAAGGACCGATGGTGCTCCGGAAGAAGTCCGCGAGGCTGCGGATAAGATCAACAAAGAAGGGATTCATGAGATGCTGAAACTTGAAACTCCGAATCTGCATGAGATCGGATTAGACAGAGTCATTGCATACGGTCACACGTAAGGAAAATACATATCAATCTTTGACACACCCGCTGACTTCATCATAGATGGTCGCCTTTGCACGAGCTAGTACCTGAGACGCCCCTACGCCACGGTCATGCTATATCTATAGATATGGCTTACTCGGCCACGCTAGCAAATTCGAGAGGACTCATCAGCGACGCCGAACATCGCCGACTTCTCAATCTCTTTTCGCGCGCTGGTCTCTCAATGGATCATCACATGTTCGACGAGGACATCCTTGATAAGGGCACCGCAGCCATCCTCAAAACTAGAGACGGCAAGCTTCGCGCAGCTGTACCAAACCCAATTGGGTCCTGCACATTCATCAACGACATTGAGGTGAAGGAGCTTAACACGGCTTTGCGGAGACACAAGGAACTCATGAAAGAATATCCCCGCAATGGAGAGGGCATTGAGGCCTACGTTGATGCCAGCGATACTGGATACACAGATAATCTCAAAACCGAGGCAGATGCCATCGAGACAGCGGCCGAAGCAGCTGGAAGTTTGAATGGAAATGGCCATATTCATGGTGGAATCGTTACCAATGGCCACACCAATGGACATGCCAACGGCCATGTCAATGGCGTCAATGGTATCAAGGGAAAGCTTTCCAATGGCCATGCAAATGGGCTTACCAACGGTGCGAATGGATTCACTAACGGTGCCCGTGCATAAAATTGGTGTGAGCTATTAGACGGGTGGTGGTTGATGATAAAGTAAGGCGCTTATGACGGAGGGATACTTAGGAGCCAAAAATTTCGTTTTTGGTAGTACTTAGATAGTCATTTTCTAACCATTCATCAAGTAATCCCGCCACTTCACATGATGATTGTGCAACAACGTTCTTGTATGATTAAATTGCTCTGTTGCAATATCTTCTCCGTGAATGAAGTGAGGTTAGAGTGAAGTACCTTAGATAGTAGGTACTACCAATACAGCCGCCGAAATGACGTACCTCTACCAAACATCCAGCCATGAAAACATAATAGGTAGGTAGAGAGAAGAAACACAAGCTGCAACACACCGGAGAGTCACAATAGGTAGTCATTATATATTTGCAGTAGGTCATGATGAATTGCAACAACTTCAACTGACCATTGGCCGGCGGCATTGACGATCCACAATCCCGGTCAGGCTCCGCTTCTCGCCATGCTCGACGGACATTCCTCCTGGCGACTCCACTTCGCCCAGAATGCCTTTCTCATCCTCATTAGCCTCTTCTTCTTACCAATCAACACCTTCATCCTTTTTTACAGCTATGCCTTACAGGCACTCATCACGCCGTATGCGACACGAAGGCGCGTCATGCGCAGCTCAACAAGCTTCCGCCCAAAAACCATACTTGTTACTGGTGTGGGAATGGCGAAAGGCCTAGCACTGGCGAGAATGTTTTATGAAGCGGGACATGATGTTATCGGAGCGGATTTTGAACCGTACGGTGTACCGGTTAATGGCAGGTTCTCCAAGGCACTGAAGAAGTTCTATGCATTACCAAAGCCCAACGATGAGGACGGCTCGGCCTACTATATACAAGATCTACTGAGGATAGTGAGAAGGGAGAAGGTAGACCTTTGGGTCAGCTGCTCTGGTGTGGCCTCGGCCGTCGAAGACGGGCAAGCAAAAGAGGTTGTCGAAAGGAAAACCCAGTGCAAAGCTATCCAATTCGATGTGAAGACTACTGCTATGCTACACGAGAAGAACACCTTCATTCAACAGACAAAGAGTCTTGGCCTTCCGACGCCTGAAACCTATGACGTCACGTCAAGAGCTGCAGTTCACAAGGTGCTGCATAGAACGAAGAAGAAGAAATACATCATGAAGAGTGTGGGAGTGGATGATGCAAGTAGAGGAGACATGACGATTCTGCCAAGACGGACTGTCAGCGAGACCTATAACCATGTCTCCAACATCGCGATCTCCAGCGAGAAGCCATGGGTGCTGCAGCAATACATCCAAGGGAAGGAATATTGCACACACGCTCTTGTGGTGAACGGGGAGGTCAAAGTATTTGTCGCCTGTCCTTCGTTGGAGCTACTGATGCATTACGAATCGCTTTCTCCAGAGTCCGCTCTCAGCAAAGCTATGCTCAAGTTCACCGAGGAATTTGTGTTTAGAACTGGAGGAGACATGACGGGGCATCTATCATTTGACTTCTTGGCTGAGGAAAATGCGACCGAAAAAGGGGTAGAGACGGTCCTTCAACCGATCGAATGCAACCCCAGAGCGCACACGGCAGTCGTCCTGTTTAATGGGCAAAGCGTTGAGATAGCGGAGGCCTACATGAGCGCCGTAAAGTCAAAGCTTCACGTAAACGGCAATGGAGTGTCTCACAAGCACCAGATTGTCTCTCCAACGAAGCCGCCGAAGTACTACTGGGTTGGACATGACCTGGTCACTTCGGTCCTTCTGCCGCTGATTCTGGTATTGCTGGGTAAGATGAAGGTCATGGAATACGCTCGCAGCTGCTCTACTTTCCTACAGCATCTCTTACTCTGGAAGGAGGGAACGTACGAGGTGTGGGACCCCTTGCCTTGGTGGTGGCTTTACCATGTCTACTGGCCTGGACAGTTTCTAGCCTGTATACTGCAACGGAGGAAATGGAGTCGAATCAATGTCAGTACGACGAAGATGTTTGAATGTTGATGGTGTAGTGGTATCAGCCTCCATACTTAGAAGAACGTTCAAAGATAAAGTCCCACCGAGCTATCTGCTGTGGTATGTCCTTTCTTGGACTTAACGGAGTTATCGCCATTTCAGATTGGCGTAAACCCCTTGGACGTTCATTCCTGCCTCTCATCCGCTCGGGTGCCTCGGGTGCCCTGACCCGGGGGCGATAATGTAGGGCGATAATTTAAAGGATCTCCTGCACATGTGGATGTATGTATACCTTGATGTTGTCTCGATGTCTCAGCATCCAGAGTCACTCTACACTAAGGTAGGTGATAATAGATATGTAACAACGTGAACAGCTGGTGGAAATTCTCCGGTGTCCTGGAACGTTTCATGCATCCATGACGGACTCGGGCCTTTTCTGTGCATTATTGCGGGAAATTCCGATAAGGCTGATGGTTAGCTTCGCTGTTCGAAAAAAACCGAGGCCGCGACCCCTCCACCTCACGTCCTCTCCCATTTCCCGTTTGCGGACGCAGGATTATTAAGAATTAAGATGTTGTTCGTCCACCAGTCCAGCTCATCCAACAGGATCCTGCCTTTCGAGGCAAATAGTGGTCCTTTAGCATTCATACCGTTTTCGCGCTCTAGCTCTTGCGGTAGTCACCCGGCTGGAGGAACGTAAAGGTATAAGTGCGAAGGCCGACTGCCATCCACTACCCGTTATCTATATAAAAGACCACCGATGAGCCTCTCCTTCAGACATCAATTGCTGGATTTTCTCAATAAACGTCGTCTTGCCGTCAACTGATTTCCCCCGAACACGCTATGGAAGTACTAATACTGGCCAGGCAGGTAAGTAATGCTCAGATGCCAATCACAACGACTTGATCGCTGACGGTCTTTCCTAGGCCGCAAACCATGGCCCACCACAAACTGGTCCGGGACCACATGCTCCAACGACAGCCAGTCTTGGCGGCGTACCTACTGTCGGCGTCGACGTCCCGATCACCGCTGTCTTTTTGGTCCTGTTCCTGCTTGGTGCCGTCGTAAACATGACGATCCTCCAAGTCAACAAAAGGCGAGGGCACAAATTTCTAATGTCAGGAATGATGTTCGGCTTCTGTATGGCTAGAATAACCACCTGCGTTTTGAGGATAGTGTGGGCAAAACATCCACGAAACATACGACTAGCCATTGCCGCGCAGATCTTCGTCGCCCTCGGTGTCATTCTTCTGTTCGTAATCAACCTAATTTTCGTCCAGAGGATAACGAGAGCTTCTCACCCCAACAGCGGCTGGCATCCAATCTTTTCCCGCAGCTTCTTCGTTATCTATGTTCTCATCGTCGTCAGTGTTCCGATGCTCGTTACTGCTACCGTGCAGAGTTCCTATACACTCAATCTCAACACCAAGCGAATTGATCGAGACATCCAGCTTTACGGCCAAACGCTGTTTGCGATTGTGGCCTTCTTGCCAATTCCGCTGGTCATTGTCAACTTTTTAATACCACGCAAGACCCGTGTAGAGAAATTTGGCAGTGGTCGCTGGCGATCAAAGATTAATATTTTGCTCGCCGCCTCTGTACTGCTTTGTCTCGGAGCGAGCTTTCGCGTGGGCACAAACTACAAAACCCCCCGGCCTCTTAACGATCCTGCGCCTTACCACAACAAGGCATGCTTCTACATTTTCAACGTCACTGTGGAAATTTCGGTGGTCATTCTCTATATTGCTGTGAGAGTGGATAAAAGATTTCACGTGCCAAATGGGAGCAAAGGCCCAGGCGACTACTCTGGCCGAAGTAAACAGGCGAATGAAGACAAACAGGAGGGAATGATAGCCCGGCGGATAAACACCGAGGACGAGGCCTTTGGCGATACTCCAGAGGGTTCATCAGAGGATAGTAGCCAAACTCTTCGAGATGAAGAAAAGGGGGTTCAGCCGGCGGATAAGAGGACAGATATGCCGGAAGCGGAGAGGCGAACGGTACCGGAGGCGGAGGAAGCTGTTGCGAATGGAAGAGCGGTCTAATGGATTATACTTGTTTCTATCGGTGTTATCATTAGCGTTATACCCCGAATATTAATAGATGCTCATGACGAGAAAATATAAGTGTCTCGACTCATGTACCAAAACCTACATTGCTGACCGTATGCCCTCCAACCCAGATTCTAGGGCAGTTTTGTTTCATCCATTGAACTTCTTGGCATTTCTATGAGTTCTACTATCCATCGTACAAATCCCCGTCTTGCAAGACTTGGAGATGAGTGATGCCTGGATTGATGATCCATGCATAAATCAGCCCTAAATCTCGGCAAGGCTCGGTAAGGTAGGATTCGCGGTTTTTTGCGTCAGCCTCAACCCAAAACATTGATCATGGGCCAGGGCTGAGCAAGCTTCTGCTGAAGCAATCGCTGCTTTCACCTGCTTCGTCTTTCGTGTATCCAACTTTACTGAAGCTTCTTGTGTCTAAGACAACTACATAGCCACCACATTTCAGGCTCCTTCGCTTTCTTTTTACCTACGGTTGATAATTATCAGGCAGCCTTGAACTGCTACCTTTTCTGTTGGGTTGAGAACAGTCTCACGATTATCGGGTTTTGGCTGGTTCTACAATCCTCCTACAGGCCATTAATAGGCCGAAAGCACTCTGGTCCTGAAACCCCACCATGCAATTACCCCACAACTACCTGCACAAGGGCAAGAATGCTCTCCACGGACTCCAAGGGCTCGTCATCTTCCTTGGCTGGGCATTGACCATTGCAATTCTGGTGAAAGAAGGCCCTAGCGACAGCCGAACAAAATACTTCTTCGCACTGGTGAGCGCCCAAGCTCCATTGACTTTTCAAGCAACTGATAGTCCGCAGTGCTGGTTCTGTATACCAGTCCTCATCTACCAAGCAGCGATACCCACATTTCAAAGAACGAAGCGCTTCGCAAATCCATACGCCTTTGCCATCCTCGATGTCCTGTTTACAATCCTGTGGTTTGCGGCGTTTATCGGCGTAGCAGTATACACAAACACAGGAATCAGCAACGGCGAGGCAAAAGACAAAGATCACAAGTTGAAAGGTTGCGCGGCATTCGATGGTGGCCCAGAGAGCAAATGCAAGCTCTCCCAGGCCACCATCGGCATGGGCGTTGTGATTTTGTAAACCCCCCAGCCTTTCTCTATCCCCCATTCAACCGTAATTAGCTAACACACCATCCCCCCAATCCAGCTTTCTCTTCCTAGCCACCAGCGCCATCTCAGTCTACAGCCTAATATATTACCGCAAAAACGGCTCCCTTCCCGGCGCCGCCCACGCCGCTGCACCCATTCCCATCGAAGACCAAACCAAATACGCCTTCTCCTCGAACCCGCACGACGATTTCGACGAAGAAGAAGCCCTCGGCCCACGCTCCGACCGCCAGGACCACGACGACTACGAGCTCCTGCATGGCGATCGCGCGCACGCGCCTAGCCCCCTAGCCGGCGGCGTCGACGACGACACCGCCTACCATAGCGGCCAACGACCATACGACCATCCCGACCAACTCCACCCCGTGCAAGACCCGTTTCGGGGCCGGGCACCAAGTCCACTGGGCTACGACACGGGCGACACGAGCTACCACGGTGCCGGTGGAGTGGGGGCTGGTGGTGGCGGTGGGGCGTATGGCAGGCCGGCGGAACTGCAGGGGGGAGCGGGAGCAGGAGATCCGTTTAGGGATGGTTTGGCACTGAGTCATGACCATGGCGGGTATGCAGGTGGAGGGGGCAGTCGGCTGGATTTCCCAGAGGGGAATTATGGGCGGTGATCGTTTTGGTGGAAGGAAGGACTTTTGGGGGGAGGGGGGTGATGGTGTAAGGAAAAGTTAAAAAGGGGGAGGGGGGGTTCTAGGTGTAAAATCTCGCGATTGCTGCGTTTGAGCGTTGGGTCATGTATTTGATATGAAAGCGTGCTAGGATCTAGTTCTAGTTGGATATACGCGTCGTAAATACGAGGTGATGGTATCGATGTGCCGCCTCGAACTTTTCTTTTTTTTAGGTAGGCTTTTAACGTGTGAGATATGTTGGCGGTTGGCTGGCAACGAGATTCACCTGTACGTGATGCCGGCTACGAACCTTTTGATTCTATTCTGTGTCCGAATAGAAGTCAGAAGAACCAAGAGATCTCAATTCGACGCAATTCGAACGATGTTAGAACGTTGCGTGAGCAGGAAAGTCGATCGTGCAGAGTTTTCACCTACGCGACAGCATCTTCTCTAACAGTCACAATCGATCTACGAAGAAGATTAATGACATGTCGATGTCAGTAAGAGATGAAAAGATATCTAGTGAAAAAGTCGATCTCAGTATGAGAATCGTGACTACAAGTGATCGAAGAATTTGCGATTCGTCGATCGCGTCGATATACTGAAACGTCTTCATCACATCGACAGTGTCGTCGAGTAATTGATGAAAAGATATCAGATAGAATAGTCGATCTCAGTCTGAGAATCGTGATTACAGTGCTCGAAGAAGTAGTGATTCGTCGATCACGCTGATATATTGAGAAGACTTGAGCTCATCTTCTTTACTTGACGTCAAGTCATACATCTATCTACGTGAAAAATCGAGAGCGCAGAAGAACGATCAGAACGCATTCTCTTCTATTGATCAGAGTCAATCATCGAACGATTGCGATCGCACATCTATACTAACAATTCATTCAACGTCTACGTGACACAAGTCAAATCAAGAGAAGAAAAGAGTTATTCAGTACAATCACACTTTATCTCTTCATCGTGCGCATCTCTCTTTCATCACATATTTCTCTGCTCAATGAATGACAATCATTGAGCAAGAGAACGCAGTTTTCGACACTACAATCACGAGCATCACGAATGCAACGAAATCGACTTCGCGATCGAAGATCGAAGATCGAAGCATCGTTGTATAGAATATCGTCAATGAAGAGCAGAGCAAGAACGATGCGTCATAATCAAGCAATACAGACACTCATCAAGAGTTTACTTGAGCATCGCGCGCTGAATAGAAGCTATAGGTGCAAACTTGATACATAGTCTCATGACCATTGTTTCGACGACGTGAAGTCGTCGTATAGACGACGAGTGGTTTTCTCCCTCAGAGGGTTTTGTCCACTCGATATAAATAGCATAGAGTTTCTCATGGGTCGGGCCTAAACCGATGTCACAAGGGTGTATGAATTCAAATCAAATCAAATCAAATCAAATCAAATATGTTGACGGTTTTATATTGCAAACTCTTGGCTTTGTGACAATAGCTTTAGGGAAAACGGATTGGCGGGGTTGTAGAGCAGGTGTTGGGTTAGATGGGAGATTTGCTGACTCGAGGAGCTCTCTTTGGGTCTCTCAAGCAGTTTCTCTTCGTACGAAATTTCTTGTGCGGTCTTCATGGAGTCTGTTCCGCACTACATGCGATACCAACTCATTCAAATTCTCCATCCCCTCCATCCCTCCCGCCCTTCCCACTTTCGTTCCATCCATCCTACCGCCTATCCATCCCCACTTCTTCTCTCCCTAAGACTCCATGTATCGATATACCACTCCTACTTGCCGCCAACGCTCGAAAACCTATGTTGCCGTACCACCACGACGCTGCCTGAGGCGAGCAAGGACCTGGGTTGGCTGGTGTTTTAGGACGGGATGTGAAGTGGGGAGGGGGTGTAGCCCGCGTTGCGAAATCCCTTGAAGGCGGGTATCCATGCTCATCACTTGCTCGTACGTGTAGAGCTTCTGTTCTTATCCGGTGCGTCGGCAGGGGACATCTCCATCGTCCAGATTGTATCAATCCTTTAGTCTGGATCCTTTTTCGCGATGGCAGGCCCAAACACCTCCTCCAACTCCCTCTCCTCCTTCTCCCGCTCCAGCTTCCTCTTCTTAACCACCTTCTCATTCAGCCCCTCGTCCGCCTTCCCCTCCCGCTTCTGCGCCTTGTTGATCCCCACCAGATCGATTTTCTCGGGGTTCCGGCACTTGTACAGCTTTTTATCTATGCCCATCAAGTCCTTCATTTCCGCCTCGCCAGGGTTTGCCGACGCGGAGGTTCTGAGCAGGCCGGCGCAGGAGTGGAGCGTGGTGAGGAGTTTTGGTTTGAGGGGGTGGGGGGCGGGGAATTTGGTGTTAAGGTAGAAGTCGCAGAGAGGGGGGTCGGAGATGAGAAGGGCCGAAAGCCAGATTTGGGAAGGGGTGAAATGGAAGTAGGCGTCTGAGAGGAGGGCGGAGGTTTTGAGGAGGTCTCTCGATTTGGCGTGGGCGGATTGGACGCGGGTCACTAGGTCTGCTGGGGTTTTTGGGCGGGGTTTGCCTTCTTTTGCCGGGTCGATCTTGAGCATTTCTTCTTGGAGCTGGGCTGGTGACGCAATGTTGACGGGCCGAGGGTGGCCTTTGCCGTTTGCAAGGGCCATGAGCTCCATGACTCCGCCTTCGAGCCCACGCTGGGGGTGCCGGACGTCGAAGGTGAAGCGAAGACCCTGAGTTAGGAGGAACTCGGGGGCTACGATGTCTTCCATTGTTGTTTTTGGGAGTTTGGAGGAGAAATTCCGAAGGGAGATGTAGTTGTTTTCGGTCTTTGTAGAAAGGAAGAGAGCGGAGGGCATTAGTTCTTTGGGATGGTATGTCATGGGGGAGTTGTAGAGGTAGAAGCGCTTGAGATATTGGACAGCGGTAGCCTAGCATTGTAAAAGTGATCAGCAGAGCTCCAAGTAGAGACAGAAATAAGACATACCTTGACATTTGTGGGAAACTCGCAAAAGTCCGCGAATTGCATTGCTCGGACACAGTAGAATCCAACCAATTTTTGTTCCTCTTCCACCGTGAGACAGTCCACCATTGGGGCCTGTTTACCATCTGTTGCATCTCCGTCTTTGCCAGTTGATTTAGCAGAATTCAATTTTTGAACAGCCGCTCTTACGCTGTCGGCCGCGGATGAGTTCGTGCTGGACCGGAGGGAGGCAAGTGACTCTTGCGTAAAGGACCATAAACGATACTGGGTAGAAGTCCGGTATATGTCGTCTTCCGCCATATTTGTAGTAAGTATGAAACTCTTACTGGAGCTACTTTTGCAGCTGATGAAGTGGGTAGGAAGTGTCTAAAGCCACATCAAGGCTGTTGTATCATTACAAATGTATCGAGCTTGTATCTTCGACGAAGTGTAGGGACGAGTGTGCATGATTACAGTTTAGCAGAAACCATAATTTACACATTCGAAATAGATAAACGATTGTTTGATAAGTAATTTCATGGTGTAACAAACGGTTGACGGAAATGGCTTTAGCCCTAACCTCAAGGTTGTAGTATTAGCGTGTGCAGAAAGCTCTGCAATCCTTGGCATTCATTTTTGCGTTTACCCCACGTCCCTTTTGTATGGGGAATTCGAAAATTCAACCCCACCGCCCCCCAATTGCCCAAAATTGAAGCTATTCAGACCTCTTTGTTTGTTGACGTTCCTGACGTTCTTGTAACCGTTTTTATTCGAAATGCCTCAACGTCGAAGTCAAAATCTACCTCTATGTTTTTGCGTTACCCCGCGGTTTCTTCTGTATGAGTCATTCGACATTTAACCCCCCATCTATTATCGTATTCAAATAGATGAAAATGAAGCTATTCAGAAGCTAGCTAGTCAAAGTCTATAGTACTCGCTTCAAGATCTCTTTCTAAAGCTCTGATATCTGCCTCAAAGATGTAGTCTGAAATGCTTGAAGTGCTGCCTCGAATATCTATCACATTCGCTTCGTTCAACAGCGTAATGAAGAAAGTCATCAAAGATGCCTTCAAAATGGGGCCATATCTCGTCAAAATGTCTACGAACCCAGATCTTTAATACGCTGAAGGTGAGTTCTATAAGGTTGTAATTCGACGAGTAGGGAGGCAAATATCACATCTGACATTCATATCAGTGATAGATCTTCATTCAATTCAATGAGGCAAACAGCTTATCTGACATTCGTGTGAGGTGATGAGCTCTTCGATTCGACTATTGCAATGAACACTCGCATTATTCATGATGATCACACTCCTCGGGGCCGGAAAGAAACTGCATAGAGGTAGCAGCTCATCTGCTAGCCATCGAAAGAAAGCCTCGCCGTTGAATCAGCCTTCACGAATGTCGGTACAGGATAGATATCCGTCTTTCGTATAGGCCGGAAGAACACTTCAGCAATGCCCTCTCGTTCTAGAGGCTTGATAGCGAGCTGATTGGCCAACAGGAGCATAGGCTTGATGACGTCAGCCTGTGGTCTCATTGAATAAGGACTCATCCACGAACACGAGCTGTTCAGCCGTCAAACGAAGCATGTCTGCTACCCAATTCAAACGAAGCTCATCGTTTTGTCTGACTCCTACACGCTGTCCTTTCTTATTACTTCAGCGTCTCCTCTTCAGAATTCTTGATATCGTGGATCGATGCACGTTAATGCCTCACTCCTCCCATATGTATCAGACCATCTCTTTCTGCATGGCCCATGGCTGGTCTTCGAGGTAGGCTATGAGGCCATTTTCAGCTGCCTTAAACACCTTGCGGGGGGCTCCTTTGGGGCGAAACTGAGGTTTAAACGGTGACGAATACATGAAGATATTTTCTAGAATGCTATACACCGTTCTAGAGCAGCAGTGAACTTCTTCGGCGATGACGAGGGGTTGCCAATGAAGTAGTAGAAGCCGTACGATTCTGGAGCGAATCGCTGCAGGTAGTGGGCCGGTCATAGCTGGAAATGCGTTAAGAACGTCAACAAACAAAGAGGTCTGAATAGCTTCAATTTTGGGCAATTGGGGGGGCGGTGGGGTTGAATTTTCGAATTCCCCATACAAAAGGGACGTGGGGTAAACGCAAAAATGAATGCCAAGGATTGCAGAGCTTTGTGCACACGCTAATAAGTGTTAAATCCTGAAGGATCAATTCTCCTCTGTTTACCTAACATCTATCTAACAGGATATAGAATGTTGAGCACCATAATCCACACATTGGCCTACAGATTAACCTCGAAAGCTTAGATCACCCTTCCCATGCACCAATTCCATCTATGATACATCTCACTAGCAAGATATGCAACCGTCACATAATGCCACTCAAGCCCAATGTGTTCCGTGCACCATCGTGGTGTGGTTGGTGCTGCTGATGATGGTGATGCTCGTAGCCGTATGCAGACGGGAAGCCTGAGTCGGTCGTCGTGGGAGCTAGGAAACCTAACGATGCGGTAGGTCCGCCCATTTGCGTGCTGGTACCATTAGGGTAATGATGTCTCCAGTGGCGAGCCCCAACAACTGGAACAGCCGGGGTAATAAGGACTGGGACTGGGACTGGTCCGGCAAGGGCAGTACTGAGCCTGCTTTTAGATTGGATAGAGAATGGCTGGAAAGAGCCGTTCTGTTACCTGAGAACAAACAGAACGACGAGCAGTATGTGAGCTAGAAGAGCCATTCGTTGTAAGTAGTGCTTATAATGGTACTGGAGGGAGTCGAAGGAAGGAGATCTCATGAGAAATTATAACCAACGATAACGAGCTAATGGCAAGACGCCTCGGAAACGAAGGTGATAGAATTGCTTGTCAATTGCTGCGGGGGGAGAAAACGGCAGTCTTGCTTATAAGAAAGTAAGGTCGGTTGAATCACGAGCAAAGGAAAGACGCAGCCTATCGAAGATGTCAACACGCATACGCATTGGCCGCATCCGACGAGCAAGCCGGAACACTGTATTCTCATACGTGCCAAAAGAGAAATCGCGATCATCGTGGGGCCGTGAAACCTGAGACGGTTCGGTCTCAGTACATGTTAGAAAGCAGTCCGACTGATTGAGAGTAGGTGAAAATTGCCGCGGGATTTTCAGGATGTCAAGGTATGCTCCGTCGCCAGCTATCAAACTATGCACTATATCCCAGCAAGTCGCTCTTTCAATTGAAGAACAATCAACGAATCACAAATTGCAGCCTGCTTGTCTCGTTATCATTGTCTCCAGTGGTCACATTGTTTATCACATGCTGCGACATCTGAGCCAGAGGACAATCTCGCGGGAACTGGCAGTTGAATTATCCTCATACGGAACACTACTGATGACCTGCCATGGTGGCCATTCCAACGGACTCGAGCGAGAGAATTCACGTTGATCAGTAGTCCCCAAAAGCTCTCGGTAGTTGGCGCAAATGAACATTGTGGGACCACTAAGACAACAAGTTACAGAAAGACGCATTGTCCGAGCGTCGTATTTGACAATTGAGGATTACGCGCATTGCTGAACTGGAGGGGCTTTGGCAAAGCCGATGTTTCTCTATCAGGCAACTAGATGGTGTACCTGAAGTTCGGGTGCTTGTAGCCAAGCAAACCCTCGTCTTCTTCTTGGAGACGATAATCTCTTCCGCCTCTTGCTCGTTTACGGTTCTCCCACTTAACGTAGCAAATGTGACCCGACGTTAATATCAGAGCTAGAACAAGGAATCCAACGTTGATCAAATGCCCAGTCTTATACTTGGGACTATTGAAGAAGATTAGCTTGTTCTAATTCCATAGCTTCTATGCAGGCTTACGCGTCTTTTTGCAAGTATGTGAAGGTCGCAATAAAAGCTGCGCAATTAGCAATAGCAATCTGGAAACCTGTTCCGGTGGCTCTGGTGTAATGCGGCGCGAGATTGTTGGCGAGCCTGTCATCTCGTCAATACATCGGCATTGTGACAGGGTAAAGTCAGCCTACCACGCCATTACTGCAGGTGAGCTCGGGAAAACACCTATATTCTTATCGTCAGTTCATGTACGGTCTCCAAGGTATACGTTTGAACTTGCCTGCCGCTATCAGAAACGTCCTACCGTCGAATCAGCAAGCATACTCTATAAGGGTAGAATAGTAGAGCATTAGCATACCCTCCGTAGTGGACCGCAGGTCTTGCCGGCACAAGAAGCAAAATGTAGCCAATGATGGCCATAGAGCAGCAAAAGAGCATGACTGGACCTCGCCCGACTTTGCCAGAAGTATATGTGCCCAGAAGCACAGCGATAAAGCCCGCCATGTAAGGCGGAACAGTGAATAGCTGAGCGGTTACGTTGCTGTAACCAAGACTTTTGATAATTGTTGGAAGAAATAAAGAAAATGAGTAGATGCTGGAGCCATTAGTGCGATCCTAGGACTGGGTATGAGTAAACTTGCGGTGTGATAATGGCAAAGAAGTTGAGAGATAGCACCACCGTATTGATATTCAGCAAAGCCATGCGAACCTAAAACACGTTAGCTCCATATGTAAACGCCTCCTCTGTATTCTTAAACCCCGGCTCCGAGTGGTCAACGCTGCGATGTACTTGACTTACCCAATGCCATGAAAACGTTTCCGATTCAACTTTCCAGGACGAACTTCCGCCATGCTCTGCTCTCATCCGCTGAACGGCTGCAGCTTTTTCTTCCTCGGTCAAGAACTCAGATTGACTGGGAGTGTGCGGGAGGAAAAAGAGCGTCAATATCCCGAATAATATTGTAATAGCCTACCAAATACCCCATAGTATCGTCAGCATGGACACTTCAGGTCTATATAGCCATTCACCGGTGAAAACAAGGATTGAACGGACGGAATGAAGGTGAGAATTCATCAGCAAAACAAGGAGCGCAGTCAGGAAAGGGTAGTACAATCACTGGAGATTTCACTTACCCCTTCGACGATGAAGATCCACGGCCAACCTGTTTGATCTCTGAGCAGCTTTCTGGCGGAGTGAACCGAAAAAACCTACGATTATATCCATGGTAATTGATCTCGGCCAAGCCAGTAGCAAGGAGTCCGCCAAAGGCACCACTCAATGGTGCGGCACAATAGAACAGCCCCAAACGAAATATCATATCGCGTCGTTCGTAAAACCTTCAACAAGTTAGACAAGATGTCTCTAGCGAGTTAAATGGCTTACATTGACAGATACAAGACCATGCCACCAAGGAGGCCACCTTCACAGAGCCCGAGGAAAAACCGACAAACCAGTAGACCACTGCCGCACATTGATATAAGCAGCGGCACAGAGCAAAGCGAGTAGAGGAAGGTAATATACCCGTAGTTCTTGACGAAGCCCATGCCTGACCATGCGTCTAAGTGTCAGCCCAGGTGGGTACAGAACGGAGAAGGCTTACACATTCCTACAACTCCCCATCCAACCATGAGCCCAGGTAGATAATACCCTGCGCCGAAATGCTGAGGTATTTAACTATTCATTTCTTCAAAGATACCTGCGAGATTTACCTTCATGAACCAGTTACTGGGTACGTCTATCAGGATGTAGGGAACATAGAAGATCGTTAATGCCTTGACACCAGATTATTGAAATGTTTCAAATCCTTTCTTCATGCCGGACTGACGATATTGAACTTGTTCCCATCCAACTTTAGATCGGTAGTCAGGCCATCGATCCTGGCATTCCCAATGTTGCTTCTGTCGATGAAAGCCAAAAGCCAAAGGCCAAAGAGCCATGGAACGATATGGAAGTCGAACTTGCGCGTAATCCTTCTATCGAGTGCATGATCGATAGCCGGGAATTCCTGTCTTTCAAGCTGGACATTCTCAAGAGCCTGATGCCCGACTTTCTCGTCTCTGAAGTCTAGGGCTTCCGGACTGGAAGTTTCTGTTTCCATTCCGATGGCCATGATGATACGGCTGCTGGGTTATGGTGACCTGTAAAGATCGTTCCGGTCTTTGTAACACGAGACCAAGAAAATTGCATGCAGATTGCTAGGTGCTGAGAGGTAAAGGTCCAGCATCATACCCGGTCTTTCCCCGCATATTTCCCCATCCTTTAGCCCACAAACAGGGGAATACGGCATCTGTGGAATGCTCAGTTTCTTTAGTACGGTCACCATCTTGACGGTTGGTTGGGGGAATTTCACGACAAAAAGCCATCATTAAAGTGCCGGCTGTGCACAGGGTTGTACTTTAGTACGGAGTACAGTACCTAGTATGTCAGTGCGGTCAGCTAAATATTGGGTCATTCGGCCATCAAAGAGAATAATCAGCCGAGCCTAACAATGCTTTCGAGTATGCCTCCAATTCTTCTATGGCGAGCTCGCGAGCTGCCTGTTAAGAATTCTGCACGTTTCTGTCCAGCCATACCAATGATGCAGCCATACATAGCCCGATATTAAACTCCCAACGACCTAAAGCCCGCAATTAACATCAACCACATTTCGTACAGTGTGTATGCCTAGGAATTAGCAATATTTTATCGATGGCTGTCATGGTTCCCCTAGAAGCCTTGCTGTGATGTCCCCAATGTATGCTTCCTCCAACGGATAGTCCTCGCCATCGTTAGGATCAATTCCCACATAATCGAACGCTGCTACCACAAGGTCGAGGTCGAATCCCATCAGTACGAAGCGGCTGATCATTTGCTCGTTGTAACCACCATACCTGGGAATGTTAGTTCTTCACTTTAGCCTGCCGTAAGGACCAATATACGCACCGTGCTACTCTCTCCGCTTCTTCCTCCTCCTTCGACTTCTGTTGTCTCTGCTTTAAGGTCTCAGTTGTTGATCCTCCACTGCCTTCACCCCTCTCTCGTTTTGGCGCTCCAGCGTATTTTACGGCCCACTCCTGAGCTACCCGCTCGAACTCTTTCGGGTTCCGCATCAGCATACTCGCAACCTCGGCATCTTGGGGATCCTTAGGCTCTGGCGTGCTTAGGAGTGACTGAAGGGATAGAAGGGCGGATTTGATGGTAAGGACTGGGGACCAAGCAGAGGAGAGAGTATCAAGACATATGGCGCCCTAAGACCACCAATATCAGCTGCATTCAAAAGGGGGCATGCAGGGCACATTACTCACCGTTTGGCTGCTGACATTTGGGTGCCACACTTTCGTATCGAACCTCATGGTTGGTGGTCGGAAGGGGTATTCGCCAGGTATCCTAACATCGATGCTGTATGTACCACCTTCGTATGGCGTGCCTGGCGGTCCTTTAAAAGAACCCTTTAGATGTGTAAGATCATCCCCGTCACCAACGGGGTTTGCGGAGATATTTGAGAGTGTATCCTGGTGTAGGTCTGCAATTTCCTTAGCAATACGGCGAGTACGGTTTGTAGCCATGGTAAGGAAGAGCAATAGTAAAGCCTGAGTATTCGAGAGGTCCAAATTGACTTGAAAAAGCAGATACGGACGGAGGATGACCTTGCTGGTTCGAAAGAACTCGATAAATAGAGTACTATTAGTAGTAACAGCAAAGACGGTCTTCGATTCGAGTTGCGGGACAGATAAATTCAGTCAAGTACTGTATTGACTCTGCTTCGGACAGTGGTGCCAAGGTAGGAAATTTCCGGTGCAACCGGCAGTGTTGAGCGCCGGTAAGTGATTTGTATTTGGGAAACCTTGAACAATACTCGCAGCAGGATCGTAGTCACAGCTTTATTACTCAATACCTGACAAGTCCAACAGAAGTGAAGCAAATGGCTCTTGAGGCTGCCTTACCCAACAAGACAAGGGCTTGGTCCGGGTAATGCGTATTGTAACTCGGCAGAATTACTTTGACGTGGTTGGGCGGTGAGACCTGGTGAGACTTGCCGGCCAATCATAGTTGGACTTTCAATCCTCGCGTAGCACTTTTGGCCAGCCCAAGCTCGTATCATCCATCGACATCGTTCACCATATCGTCACCAACAAATAGCTATCCCTCTAGAAGCGTCAGTACCCTTACTCACAAGTGGGAAAGCTGGGTTTGGACGTGTTGTGCTAGTTATGGTGAGCTCACTGGTCCGCTCTACTCTTGGCCACAAGCTGATCGAGCACTTTACCTAGGGTAACAATACATCAAACCTGGGCGGCAACCTGCCCGGAGGTGATGGAAAGGATGATAAAGATAAGAAGGTAACCAATAATACGATCTCTCCCCCCGGGAAACGTCGATATCGGCTATTCAGGAATGTATTAGAGCTTTACTGATTTTTACGCTCTACAGAAGGAGAAGCCCAAGTACGAACCCCCTCCGCAGCCAACCACCCGTATTGGTCGTAGAAAGCGCAAGGCAGCTGGCCCAAACGCTTCAACAAAGCTACCTATCATTTATCCGACTTCTCGATGCAAGCTAAAGTACCTTCGAATGCAACGTATTCATGACCATCTATTGCTTGAGGAGGAATACGTGGAGAACCAGGAGCGTATCCGAAAGGCAAAGGCTCAGAATACGACGACCCCAGCTTCAGCTGGTGGGGACTCCGATGCTCTGGATAGGAACGCCGATGAAAGGAGTCGGGTCGATGATATGAGAGGCAGCCCCATGGGGGTCGGCAACTTGGAGGAGATGATCGACGATGATCACGCCATTGTCTCGAGTGCTACTGGGCCAGAATACTATGTTTCTATAATGTCATTTGTCGACAAGGACCTCTTGGAGCCTGGAGCTAGTATACTATTACATCACAAATCGGTATCAGTGGTAGGAGTCTTGACAGACGACGCAGATCCTTTGGTGTCGGTCATGAAATTAGACAAGGCTCCTACTGAATCATACGCCGACATCGGTGGACTGGAAACACAGATTCAGGAAGTACGAGAGGCTGTCGAACTACCTTTGCTCCACCCAGAGCTTTACGAGGAGATGGGGATCAAGCCTCCAAAAGGTGTCATTCTTTATGGTGGACCTGGAACAGGCAAGACTCTACTCGCAAAAGCGGTGGCCAATCAAACGAGCGCAACATTTCTTCGAATCGTCGGCAGTGAGCTCATCCAGAAATATCTTGGAGACGGACCTCGGCTGGTTCGCCAGATCTTTCAGGTAGCCGCTGAGCATGCACCCTCTATTGTTTTTATCGATGAGATAGATGCCATCGGAACCAAGCGATACGAGTCTACTTCCGGAGGGGAACGTGAAGTTCAACGTACAATGTTGGAGCTGCTCAATCAGCTAGACGGGTTTGATGATAGGGGTGATGTCAAGGTTATTTTAGCTACGAACAAGATCGAAACTCTCGACCCAGCACTCATACGCCCTGGAAGAATTGACCGAAAGATCCTGTTCGAAAACCCAGACCGTATGTCTTCAAATAAAATGGTCCGTTAATGCCATATGCTAACTTCTTTACAGAAAACACAAAGAAAAAGATCTTCACCCTCCACACCTCTAAGATGTCGCTAAACGAGGATGTTGAGCTCGATGAATTCATTAATCAGAAAGATGATCTGTCTGGTGCCGACATCAAGGCCATCTGTTCCGAAGCTGGACTTATGGCACTGAGAGAGCGAAGAATGAGGGTTCAGATGGCAGATTTTAGAGCAGCGAGAGAGAGGGTAATGAAAACAAAGACCGAAGGTTTCCCGAATGAGCTTTATCTCTAGTTAGCAAGTTCGTAGTTGCAATAGCAAGGAATAGATTACATTCTACAGTCATAATACTTGGAAGTCGTTTATGTTGATGGTCATTGCCAAGCTCACAATGCTAGAATTCGTAGTTCTCCCACTCCCAAAAGTAAATAGTCGGCAAGTTTTCAGCAAGTTCTTATGCTCTTGAAGCATGAGCGCCAGACACCATGCTAAGAGTAGAAACATAAGCAACAAACACTATGCTAAGAATAGACATTGTATGCAATGTTTGGAGAAACGCTAGAAAAGTGCGGTTATTGGCAAGGGGCGGTGCTAGGTTAAAGCGAGAACTTCCGAATATCTCTTTCGCACGCTGTAGATTAGTTGAAGAAGCCAGGCTTTACAATAGACCCTTTTATCACCTTGAGCTTGGTATTCTCACAAGGAAAAAGACCATGAGTTCTGTGCTGCCTCTGAATTGAACCTAACTAAATGCGGGTTAGCAGCGAACAACAACTGTGACAAGCGTCGTCCACCATCCCATTGCAGTCATTTCAACATAACACATCATTTACCACGAAGATGTACGACAACGAAAGCTGACGATGAACTGCATCAAGCACAAGCTCCAGGAAGAGGTGCTCCCAAAGAGTAAGACAGCCGGCCTGCTGTCTAGATTGTGAATAATGTTTCATCCATGTTACTCCAGCCCTCTGCCACGATCTCAGATATATTGAGTGCAGATCTCAGAAGTATTATACCAAAAATTCTGTGACGGCAACTAAACCACGGACAAAATATGTGTCGTTCATCTCTCGTTAAGAAAGTGTGCCTAGTGCACGAGGTTTAGAGCTGTGAAGATGGAGATAAGCAATCACCAAGCTGCAATGACCGTGATCAATCAGTGTAATGTTGCAACTAATGGTGTTCCTTGTGAACTGGGATATGATCCATGTTTGCTCTACATCTTTAAGACTCAAAGTCTTCCTCATTGTTTTTGTTTGTTTTATGATATATATAGGTGTATACGTTCAGTCTTTGTATTATACATCATTACTCGTCATGTACCTTATACTGAGCCATATTCGAGTTCAAATGTTATGAAAAGGCTCGAGCAAGATCTCCGAGACGTACCACTTCTCAGTAGCATTAAGAACCTCCAGGTACAACTCATCTTTCAAATCCGTACTGGAGATTATAGTGTTGAGAGACTTCAGCATGCATTGGCTGGCAACACCATGGTCTCTCTGTTCACATCTGGCCGTCAGCACAAACGATTCATGGTTAGCTATTTAATTCGTTATCATGGCCACTCCATCCTTTCTTCTTCTTTCTTTCTACAATACCAAAACCTTGATTCATTAACCACAAGATCAGCACTGGAGATGGTAACTGGAATTTTCTGATCATCAAAGCCATCATAGGTTTACAGTATTGCTACTTCACGCTGCATATTCTATCAACCACCAACACTTGTCTTTGGGTGCTAGCACACATTATCAGCTTTTTCTCACATTCAGCTTTGGACTATTTTACTTCCCGTCCTGTCGATAATATCGAGTTTGTCGGTCCGTATTTAGCTTTCCAGCCACGACTTTGGTGCTCAACATGAAGCTACCGTGGAGGATGTCACGAAATCGAAAAGGCAAGATAAAAGAGCATGTAAGTATTTAAGTTCGGCATGGTCAATTGTCCAACTGACAAATATAGGATACTTCTGCAACCACCGTTCCAGCAGCTCAGAAACCCTTCTTAAGCGTATTACGGTTGAAGAAGTTCTTTGGCAAGGGAAAGCGGGTAAGGATGTCTGTGAATCACAGCAGTACGTCAAAATCACTAAGATCTTGCGCATAGGGTGTTCACCAGCCAAAGGACCCAGGCTTTATCAAAGACTCCCCGGGTGTGGGCGTCTTATCAACTTCTTCTTGCAACCACGGAAGCATTTCATTAGTACCAGTAATCTTGGATTCAAGCCACGTTTCTTTACCGCTAGAAACGGGTATTGACGCGGTAGACATCTCCAAGTCGGATACTGCCCTACCTCCCGCTACACAAAGTGTAAGTAGAAGGTTGCCCTCCTACACATCTCCAATCTCGTCATCAGTTCGGTCTACTAACGCCAAATAGGGTCTTTGTGACCATCCTCCGAACTTTGACCCGGCCGGCGACGACTCGAGTCTCGATACTGTCATTCTCCGGCGCAAGGGAGGTGTACTCTCTTCGGGAGTGTCATCGAACGCAAGCGACTCGGATGCACGGTCTGATAAAATATGTATTGGTTGGCTCTCTGATATGGAGACTTCGTGGACGACCGACTCCGTCAATTCAGGTATGCCAGTTATGTTGCACACAGCTGATGATGAATCTCACAACAAAGGAGGACAACTTACCTGCAGAGCTCAAGATGGCGGAAAGCCTTCTGAGCACAAACTCCCAGAGGGACCTTCGAGTAGGGAAGAACATTTGGTTCCCGTAGCTGAAGACGCGACATCAAAACTGGGGAAGCTAGCCAAATACACAGATCAGATTATATCGTCTAGTAAGGGGCGGTCGTATGCATCGGTCAAAGACTTCATTGTAAGTACTACCAATCTTCAACCGGGAAATCATCACTAAGTTAATGAAATTTTTGTGTTCGCTGGCTGATCGGAACTTAGGACCTCGTTGAAGATATCGCTGGACAAGACAATGAAAATGCGAAAATTCAGAGCCAATCGAAAGTTTGCAGCTTTGCCTCCCCATGGAGACAAGCGAACTTCTCGAGTCCTGCCAGACGCTTCGCAGAGGACTTAACGCTTTACGGCCGACCTGTCCTTTCTGTACGCCGGTGGGAGACCGTCAATCAAGTTCCACACATAAGACCTGGCCACGCGAGGGTGCTCTCCGGTACTACGATTGCGAACACTAATAACTCTCAAGGTCGCACCCCACCGCCACAGCTTAAGACTCTGCAATGTGACCAGCTTTTGTCTACTCGAGGGCAGCCCGTAGACGAAAGCAAGAATAAGGTTAGAGAAGAAATCGAAGAGGACGGAGCGCTTATTGGCATCAATACCATATCGCCGGATGTACAATGGGAGACGGTCTTGGAATCAAGACAAAAATCTCACGAGAATGAAATGGCCGACTTGAGAGAAGATCATGCTGCGGAGATACAGGAGCTGCGAGATCAAACAACCGAGCAGGTCCGGCGTGGCAAGCACAAGCTTACCTCCGCCTTACGCGCAAATAAGCAGTTCAAAGAGAAGAACGCAGAACTTCGCGAGCGACGGAATCGTCAGGCTGAGCAACTACAGCACAACGATAAGGCACTGCAGCAGGTTCTTGCCGACCATCGAGGCCTTCAACATCGCTTCGAGCAATGCGAAATGCACCTCCTGCAACAAAAACGTACTGATGCACCTGGCGTAAAGGTTAAGAGTGAAAATGCAAGTTTGGAACGAGTCATTGCACTAGAGGCTCAAGTCCAAGAAAAGGGCCAACTTCTCCATGTTGCACATGATATGAACTTTGGTTTAGCAGCCGCACTTGCCAAGGACAAGGCGGAGGCAGAATTCTACGCTGAGAAAGTATATGAGCTTACAGGTCGACTTGAAGATAAGCCTGCGAGCGACACGGAAAAGGATCGACTTCTCGAATATAAAGACAAGATGTACAAAGATCTGGATATTCGTTGCAGCGAGATTATTGAAGGTCTCCAATCAAGAGTGCAGGACTTGGAGAAACAGACCGAGCTCGACAAAGCCTGTAGCAGTGGGGCGATCATGGCCCTTCAGAGCAAGCTGGAGAGGATGACACGTGCCAGCTTGGATTTGGAGGCAAGAAATAACGCCTTCAAGAGTGTAATCAAGTCCGTTTTCGATATGCTCAAGCGACCTCAAGATAACACTAGAGCTTTGAGGTCCATGGATGAGATCAACCGCCTTGTTCATTCTGATAATGATTACTTGAGAGGGGTTTCCGAAGCTAAGGAAATGGAGATTTGCGACGCGGAAGTGGAAGCTACGCAGCTCCGAACGGCCATACGCGAATTTCGTGAAGGCGAAGACGTGAAGGCCCGGACCATCAGTACGCTTGAGGAAAGAACGAGGGCTCAAGCTTGCGAGCTGGGGCGCCTACAAGCGGAGGTTGATATTTTGCCTGTTGAGCACGAGGAAGCGCTAGCCAACAAAAACCTATGGCTATCGCATTACAAGCAGAAGGCTGAAATCTCAGACCAGGAGAAAAACACCTTCATCAACACCAGACTTGATCACTGGGTCCGCTGGTCTTTGAAAGGCAAGGAACGAGAGATTTCCCGTCTTGAGAACGAGGTGTCAGAGATACGCTCTACGAGTTTTCAGCTCCGTCATGAGCTACAGAAAATGGCGGACGTTCGCACGCAGGACGCAGCATACGCATATGTTGGCGAACAGGAGTCGCGGCTAAACAAGGAGCGCACTAGAGCTGCCGAAGAGGACGTTCGAATCCTTCGGACAGAACTCTCTGATCTCCGTGAGTGCCATCCCCCGATACGGAACGAAGAGGATAAGGACACCAAGGAGGTACTCAAGGAAGGCGAAGAGCTGCAGGAAGCACATGCAAAAGTGGAGGCTGAATCTCGGGAAGAGGTGATTTCGCTTAATGCACGCCTTGAGCAAGGGACTATATGGGCCCATGCTGTCAAAGACCTTGGGGGCCATCTCCTAGCCCGGATCTCAAAGCTTGAGAACACCCTTCAAATCTACGGAATCCAGGACGACGATGATCAGCGGGATACGTTGGTCGACCGTTACAACAGCCTCCTCGATTTTGTTGAGGACGACGAAGATGAAGCTGATGTCCCCGGAGCGGAGCATGTCTTGGTCGACATAGACGATATCATGGCACAGAGTAGCACGGACTGCTCGCGAGGCATCCCGGCTGATGAGGCAACGCCTGCCGACGCTGAGGCTGGAGATTTATCCCCGGTGGCCGCTGGAAAAATGCCAGAGATTCCAAATAGTCGGGCTCACCGCACCGTTGCTGAGAAGGAGCGGGCTCTAGGGTTGTTCTTTAACAGCCATGGTCGTGCGAAGTTCCGATCCATTATTGTGCCACCGCAGGACGAAGCGGATGAGGATGGAACTCCGGGTCAAGAGGAGGAAGACTCCTTCCATATGACTCCAAGCGCCTGGACCCGAAAATACCCATCTAGAGATGAGGCTGGGCCTTGCAACGCCACAGATGAGTCTTTCTTCTGAGGGGTGCCCGTCGGTTAGTATGGGGTAAATGATGGAGTGGTCGCTGAATCTAAGGTCTCTCCCTCAGGAGTCTGCGCTGGGAAATGTCTCGAATGCTAGAATACCTCGGTTGATTTCGTACGTTACAATTTCCAAATTGCTTATTTTTCCGAACTTCTCCAGAGCGCGACTGGCATTTTGACCACTAAGGCGCGGGCCAATCTGTGGATCAATCTACATCACTTATGGGCAAAATCAAAGGCCTAAACTGTTTACCCAAACCACCGAGCTTTCCTCCCTCATGAAGTCATCTATAGACCGGAATCATGATTCAAGAAACTATCACTAAAGCTAGAGGGGAAGAGTCACTATAAAATGTCCGAGTTTTGCCCTCTTATACATGCAAAAGTTTTCGCGAGTCCATCACAAGTATATCATCTTATATATATACGAATAATTTCCCAGGTCTCATTATAAACTACTGCATCCAAATTTCAGCTTCAACGACGTCAGGAGCAGAGTCACGAACACTTTCTTCAAGATGAATAAAGCGTCAACACAGGGTCAAAGTGTTGACAGACCAAGGCCATTACTTCCTTGGTTATGAAGCTAAAGAGGTTATGATTGGAGAAGAATAATACTTCAACACAACTTGAAGATACGACTGCTCGGAAAGTGTTGAAAGAAAATAGTTATGGGATTCAACAAAACGACTTTTGCTCTCTTCTCCCTATTCACCTCCGGTGTTATCAATATATTTACCTCGACACAACTTTAATTATGTTAGCCGGATGGTTCACCTTATGGTACTTATACTCTCAATATTTCTGCAGATTCCTTCTCAGCTTCCTTCCTCATACAACCTCGAAAACCTTGGAATACTATCATCAAATACGACCTCAAGAGTTTTAAGCTTTGTTGATCAAGTTCATCATAGTTACAGCTACTGAACCTGTATTTGAGACTCAAGATACTGCGGTCACTACCTTGTATCGCTTCTCACAGCATATCAAGCGACGAAGGCAATTGCTGTCTTGAACCATACCTGTCACAGTATCTACAGGTTGAACCATTACATCTACTACTCCATTATCTGTTGCATATTATCTCTCAGACATCGAATAGCCGGAAGCATGGAATTCAAGTTGAAGAAGCCTTGGAAGGCTTTGCGGACCACGTGCAAGGTACTTACTAGCGAAGTTAGTCATCCAGACCTGTATCTCAAAGATGACATACTGATCTCAACATAGGATGCACCTGAGCAGAGTATCAAAGCCGAGTCTTCCTCGCTCAGGAAGAAGATTAAGAATGTGTTTTGTAGAAAGAAGGTATGGATTATCCTGGTTGTAATATATATTAAGGATTCATCTTCTAACCCTATCACGATAGCCCACATCTACAAGCTGTAAGAATACAGGCTTTCCATCCTCCCGATCGAACTCAGATAGTAGAAACGCGGAAGAGCCCAAGGAGATTCCGTCAAAGTCTCAAGTGCTGCCAGAGTCCCCAAGCGATATTCAAGGTGCTCTTCGGAAGCAAACTGAGCGATTGCATTCAATAATGTCAATTGAGAACGCGTGCCAGGCTGTAGGAACCGGCGACTCGGGCGACGAGGAAGAATCCAGCCTTCCAGACACCCTGCCGATTGCAGTGAAATCATTAGTCGACGACCTCCTCTTCCCGAAGAAGAACCCTCGACTATGCCAGCTTAGAACCCTCTCCACTGATCGTCTCCAGACATTGTTCAAGGCCGGACATCAGAGGCACTTGTCAGGGGACACATTAGTTGGATCGAACGATGGGCAAACAAAAACCTCTTTTGTCCTTCCTGAATGCTCCGTACCCGACTCTTCTATTCTGGACTCGACCGACGTGCAGTCAGAAGATAAGGAAGTCCAATCAGAGGACAAGGAAGGCCAGTTAGAAGAAAAGGAAGGCCAGTCAGAGGACACAGAAGTTCAGTTAGAGGGTAATGAAATCCAGCTGTACAGACAGTTAGCCTTTTACAATGCATCGCTCTATGACTCTGAGGAGGAACGCATCAGAGCAGAAGTCGGGGCCGAATGGAAGGCTGCATTCAAGTCCCAAGGGAGGAAACACAACCAGGATATACTTGATGTTCAAGAGGGTCATATGGATGACCTCAAGCGGGTTGATACGAGATTCGGTGCTGTACAGAGAGAGGGACAGCGTTTTAAACACCAGAGAGACGACCTGCTGGTACAACTGAAGGTCGTGAAGGAAGAGCGTGATGAGCTCCAGGAGAGTTCCGACCTCGACACGTACTCGGACGAGAATGCAACTCTTCGAGAAGATAATGCCCGTCTACGTGGTTGGGTTGAGTATGGGCGGCAAATAGGGTTGGAGAAGGTGATGGGTCTTGAGTACAAGATTCAAGACCAGGAAATTACCATCAGCGCGGTCTTTCAGGAAAACACTGGGCTTCGGGATCAGCTTGCTGAAGTCGCTGAGGAAAAGCGATTCTTGTGGTCCGGGCGCGCTGCAGACAGAGATGCGCTCAGAGGAGTCTTAGAACAGATGGGCCCGCTCGAGGAAGAGCTTGCCGAAGCAAGAGAGGAAATCCGTGCCACGAATGAATGCTGGGCTAGAGACGGTGAGACGCTGGACGAAATCTCTGAGCAAAAATACCAACTTGGGATTCAGCTGGCAGCTACAGTTGTGGAGAACAATGCGCTGAAATTGGCTGCTGTGGCACAGCAGCAAGGTATGCAAAACGGCTGGGCGGAGGGGCTGATCCATCTGGCTCTTCAGCTCTTGGCCCGTATGCAATCGTTGGACACGGAGCTGCAACGCCAGGGGTCTAACATGTACAACGAGGAGCGGGCAGCGCTCATGTCGTACTGCTGCGAGACTTTACGCCCCCATGGGGTGAATGTCTCTGCGCTTAATGCCGATGACAAGGCCCTGATGGAAGGCGCCGTTCTCGTTACCGCCTCCCCAACGTCTTGAACCACCTCCAATCTTTGGCTTCAAATCAACAGACCAATCACTTAGAAGAGCCGACCCATACGCAGGGTAAAGCCCTTAGGATGGAGACATGGGGATCATGTTCGCCTACCTAGCTTGAATGGTTCCAATCTTCGACACCTCCAAGGCCCCGGGAGGCTATGCTTCCTTAGGTAGAGGTCAGGCTGGCGAGATGTCACCTTCAAGGACAGCCCTCTCAGAATCTAGCAAATCCAGCTGCACTCTCACACCAGCTCTAACGCATCACTTCGCTCCATGACTCTTCATCAGCATCCGGAACCGGCCGGCAATGCGAAATCTCCAACTCGCCCTCAAGCTCGTCACAACGGGCAAGCTCTTTTACTACCCCAACGTCAGGATTTTCCTGCCCAAGGTTCTGGGAAATAGACGTCTTCCACGTCAACCCAAGCATTCCAAGCTTCGCAGACGCAGCATTTCCAGATCCCATATCCAGCTCACCGAAACTTTACCACCTCGCGTCCCATGATCAATATTTTCCATTTCAGTATCCAATTTCACAGAATATTTCCAGCAATGAATTTCCCGGCAAAACTCCGAGCCTCCTCTAAATCTCCGCGTCTCCTCCCGGCTTTCCCGTCATCATTACCAGCATCCGGAACACACTAGCAAATGCGAAATTTCCAACTCGCCTTCTAGCTCACTAGCAAGTCGCATCCCTTCAGAAAATGACCGCCATTTCGATCTCGGTGAATTGTTCAATAGCTACACGCCATTCGACTCTCCCTCCGTATGGACCAACAGCATCATCTAGCGTGTGGAGAGCCTCTTGGCCGGGGGGGTGGATTTCAGGATGGGGTTCAGAAAAAATGGGTGTTCATGTTTCCCACCAAATTAAGGTCCAGCTTGACTGGAGGCTATCGGCAAGCGAAGGTGGCTAGCCGGCTTGGCTCGGCCAATGCCGGCCGCTAGAGAACAAGGAGATTAAGCAGGGAAAAGGGGATAAATAGGCCGCTTCCCCTTCTGTTTCCCCCATCATCTCTTCCTGTTTCTCCATCCCTTAGGATTCAGCCAGAAACGCGCTTTTGCCCCACCCACCCACTTCATAGACTCCGTCGCTTAGATAGAGGGAGTGCTTGGCACCTCAGGGCGGCTTCCGGGGCAAATTTTAGCCCTGGAGACCGCCAGGGGCCGCCGGGTTTGCCCAAACACATATAATATATATTCGTTCAAACGGAGGCGATGCCCGATAGCACTAGTAACCATCATCCTCAAAAATTTCCGAATCAGATTTTTCCAGGCACTGATCCTTATCACGTCGTCTAATCCAACACCTTCTGAAAAGACTAAATTTCAAAAGCCTAAAAGCCTAAAAGCCTAAAAGGGTCATCTGGGGTTTTTTCTTTTTTTTGTCAGGAGAGTTAGTTAATTTGCATATATACATATCATAGCTCCTACAATACTACAGTCAAACCAACCCCCAATACATATATCATAAATCCCGCACGAATGAAATTCTTCCCACACACCACAGTGCCTGCCTTAAAACCCCCCCATATCTCCTTCATCGAAATCCCAAAACACCACCCCGAAAACCATGAGCTGAGGTCTGCGTTTCCCATCGGGAAAAGAAGCCGGGAGAGAGATAATAAATAAATACCTCAACCGCCCAGCCATATATATATATATATATATCCACCGGACGGAGGTGTCGTAAGAAAATCAGACATGTAGTCTGTTTTGTATTACTGTAGTGGAAGAGATGGGGTGGGGTGGTGTGGTGGTGGTCTACGGATGGATGCGGGTGCGGGTGCGGGGTGGTGGACCGTGAGTACCTGTAGGAGTTGTGAAAAGGGGGGGTGTGGGTTCTCTATTCATGGGGGGGGGGGCTTTGATTGGATTGATTGATCCATCATGGATGATTGGGGGAGTTTTTTGGGGTCATGGATGGGGCGATTGTGCGCGGTTCGCACGGCAGCAAAAGCGACGCTGATCATAAAGCGCAGGCTGCCTAAGTGGGAAAAATCGCGAAATGCCCGCTTTGGCTTGCTATGTATGTACTAGGTACGTTATCGAAGAAGGTGATGAAGAAGGGAATCATGTACAATCTCAGCTTAATATCTATTCGTCGTCCTACAACTTGAGCTTAGCCTACTAGCCCAGCCCAGTGACGCCCGACACCGCCCCCTTGGCTCCGCCAGCGACATCCTTCACCTTGCCCACGTCGGCTGTTTTCCCAGCTGCAGCGCCCATATCAGCCGCCTTCTTGGGGTCTGGAAGATCCACACCTGAGCTCTTCCCCTTTTCGCCTCCATGTTTCTTCTCCGGAGCGTGCTTCTTCTCCGCATGCCCGTTCATCTCTTTCTTGTTCCCCCCCTCGCCCCCCTCATCCCCCTGCGGCTTCCCCGCCCCCGTCAGCGAATCCAAACTTAAGCCCCCAGGCAACGGCTTATGAATGCCCGGGATCTCCTTCTGGTTGAACCACTTGAGGATGTAGTAAGCACCCATGCCCCAGAGCCAGATGAAGGCGGCGGCGAAGGTGGTGATGAAGAGGGTGGGGAGGAGGATGACGAGGGCGACGCCGACGGCGAAGACGATGAAGACGAGAGCGCCGATGAGGCCGATGAGGAGGGCGGCGAGGAGGGAGAATATTACGACGGTGATGGTCATGATGATGAAGAGGCCGAGGGGCAGGCCGGAGAGGGCGATTTGAGAGAGGAGGAAGGACTGGGGGGGTTGGGGTTAGCATAATTGAGGCAAGATGGAGAGGCTTGAACAGCTGTGCATATGTAATGTGGTTCTCGGAGGAGAGAATGTGAGACAGGCGTATCAGGCGCATTTGAAAGGCTATGGAATTCGGAGGCTTACGGCAAGCGCAGGTTTCTCGGTAGCGAACTTCGAGGCCTTTGCCATCAGCTCGTTTCTTCGCTCCGGCGGCATCATGCTATCTAGCCAGCTTTTGCCCTTGTTGACGATGCCTGTGACCGAGCCTTGTAGGGCACCGGTCATGCCACTGACCATTTCGGCCATGGTTGCTGTGGGCTGTTGAAGATAATGCGGTAGTTAGGGGGCTGAGCGGAGGAAGGCGAGGGCGTGTTTTTCTCGAGGCGTGAGTCGATGGAAGGAGGTACGAAAGATTCGTAAAGGTGATGATGGATTTAGAGACAGAAGAGCCTCAAGACACTTCCTATTGATTATTTATTGTTCAACGAGCTGTAGGAGCTTATCACAATGGGAATTCTCGGTGGTGGAAAACAGGGAATTTGAAGCGCGTTCTGGCCACGAGCATGACGTCGGTTTGGTGATGGCCGCAGGCATTCCAGTCGACATTGCACAACGACGAAGACCGTCCATCCCCAACCATTATTATGATTTACTATGTCGTTCGACAAGCCTCAAGAAACCACCTTCCCACGATGTCAAAGGACCTTCCGTGCTTCCTTACCACCTTACTTTAGCATCGTGTCTGGAGAATAGGTACCTACGGTACTTTCCGTCGAGCACGAGACAGTCTGTTCTACAGTACCAAGTCTCGCTGCAGTACGAGGCGGATAGAGCCGGGAACGAATGCCCATCGACTCATCGACTCCGCTCGCTACACATGTGTCTAATCGGCGAACCAGTATATTGTAGGTGCATAAGGTAGTTAGTACGGAATACCTGAGGCCATGTCTTGAGCTGTCGATGCAGCGCAGAACACAGGCCAGCGAATCCAATGTGGATAGAAAAAGCGAAGCGTTCAATGACAGCAACAAACAGCAGTTGTTATCATGTCCAGCTATCTCTTTTTGTCTTGTCCGAGAAGGTCTGGCATCACGATGCAGCTCCAAGACACGACCAAGGGCATTTCTTATACTCTTGTACTCCCCAGAGAAAAGTAAGAGACAACGTCCCGATAAGGCTGCGTCGAAGAGGTACGGTAGTAGTACCTCAACCATGGTTAAGGTACCTAAGGTACCTACAAGTATGGTTTCCAAACAGCCCAGGCTGAACTAATGGCTAAGTACCTTATGCATGCATTGGCATGCATTGGCATGCATCGGCATGCATTGACCCTATCACATTCACAGTTCACACCGTTGCCTTATCTCAATCAATCATATCGCATGGCGGGGTAATCATCATACTAGATCTACCGAGGAGCTGCAAGCCTGCAAGGTGTTTGTTTTAATTCCCTACCTTAAGGTACGCAAGGCCAAACGCTGGGCTATGAACATTGGCAGTTGTTCCTCATCTGCGACATCTCAGCCAAAGAGGCAGATTTTCGGAACTGTAACAGTGCCTGTGCCTTTGAGGTACACGTGATGAATCTGAGCATCTGCTGATTGTCAGGACATCGCAACACCCCCACCATACCTGCCTTCATCAGCCCTGTTGGTGATCGCCTTCTGACTTCACTGAACAATACCTTAACACATCGAGCTTGGACTGGCTCAGCCTTCAACAGCCTCTTCACAGAGCGCCAAACATTTCAGCGTGGTGCTTTGCAGGGCTTGCATATTTATACCCATAGCTTGCCACTACCTACGTCCTGTTGACGTTTGTATCGCGTCAGCTTTCTTGACCATCGTTACCATCCCTTTCTTCAGTGCTCATCTCTTCAGAGTTGTCAAAAATCAAAAAACACCAAGACCAGCTAGGTACCTATGGCACTATCAGGTTTTCTGAATCGTGTGAGCACGAATTCAAGTTTTCGCACTGCCAATTCCTCCCCTGATGGCGAGGTTCCCATGGAGACAATCTCGAGACGTTCAAGTGATATTGCATCACAGCGACACCTCTCCGAGGCTGCAAACCTGGGACAGAGGATTCAAGATGATATCAACAACGGTCAATATGAGTGTGGCATTTGCATGGACAAGGTGACGAGAGACAGCGCCATATGGTACTGCATGACCTGCTGGAACGTTTGTCATCACGATTGTATGCAAAAGTGTGCGGCTGGTGGAGCAAACAGGACCGTTGCCCCTGGGCGGAAATGGAAGTGTCCATCTTGTAGAGCGGTGTATTCTGGTCCGCCACGACTTGTCTGCTGTGAGTCGCACTAGCCGCACTCGATTCTTTCTGGATCAATATGCTAATCACATGCAGGGTGCGCAACTTCGCTTGGCGTTGTCAACAGAAACGAACAGCCTCCGAATTCCTGCGGGTCTCCTTGTTTCAAACCACTGTCTTGTCTTCACCGCTGCTCTCAAAATTGCCATGCGGGACCATGCGATCCATGTGCCCACGGCTGCAAGCCGCGGGTTCAAAAGACGGAGGTTCGAATCCTGCAAACTTCGTTAAGAGGCAGTACAGTAGGTGATCGGGGTGGCGGAGTCGGCATCGCTGTTAACGCAGATCTCGAGCGCGCTGCTCCGCGGCTCTGGGAAGCTCAAGACTCAATCTCCGTGCTTTTGAACCGTATCATAAAACGTCACGGTGTCAGTTGGATCCTTACCTTGACTCTTATGGCTGCCGTCATTTTGTGGACCGCAGTGATCGTGGAGCCATTTAATCACAAGTCTATAGCCGAAAACAACAAAGGAGTGAGGGCTACCTGGGCCGTACTAGGGATCACAGGGTTCTTCATTACGATATATAACGTTCGCTCGGTTCTTGCGTTCCAAAAGACTCGGGCGGAAATCAGAAGCCAAATGGAGACACGTTTGCCAAAGCTGGCGGCTTTGCTTGGGATATTCGATCGTCCCTGGGCCATTCTCCACCGTTGCTTGACGGTAACATGGGTGATCGGGCCATTCTTCAGGTATGTATATGTATTTTTCACTTCCAAGCTGTGATTACCAGACCTGCTTCAAGTGGCACTCTTTCCTTTTATATCATCATCCACACTGCTTTCTTACGTGGCTAACGTATCTGCATAGTGCCGTCTTTCTCCCCATGATTGCTCGACTACTCTACTTCCAGCATGTCTGTGACGGCTTTGACACCAGAATCGTCCTTGATACAGGTAAGTACATGTAAACTTTCTGACGATACGCCGACTTCTGCGTCATTCGATCACAAATCTAACAAACATCAGGTGGCGACCCCATCACCAGAGCCGATTACAGAGTAAACCCTATCTTTAAAGACCTAACTGCGGATGCCCTTCCTCCCTATACCATGGCTATCGCAAGTAATAGCACCGACAAGTCTCAAACCTCCGTCGAGCTGAATTACTATGACAACCCTCTCAACGAAATCCTTGGAATAACCCAAACCGTACAAGCTCCCCTCCCCCTCAGAACCACGACAATAGACGACAACCGTATCGGCATGACCATAATCCAAACCCATGCGAAAGACACATACGAGCTGAATCCCTCGAAACTGTGGAAAGACAAAATCAAGAAGGTCTTCAATGGCTGGGGTAGTGATGAAGAGGATACTATCGTCGTCAAGATCGACGTTCATGAAAGCCCTGGCTTCTATCGTGTAATTTACGACAACGTCCTCAATGAGTGGTTAACCCAAGTGGATTCAAAACCTCAATACAACGGCACATTCACATCAGACCAGCATCTCATCTTCCCCTCCCTCGGCTTACAAGTCCCAAATTTCGCTGACTTCGCCAAAAGCTGCAAGTACGAGCCATTCCTCAAGATGCACCGGGGCACCGGTGCGCCTTCCGAAATTGAAAAACAGGGGAAAGAGAGCTATAGATACGATGGAGGCGATGTGGTTCTGAGGACCGTGGCGTTTGGGATCAAGCAGAGGAGGCTTGAGATTTGTGCTAGGAGGAGGGATGTGGTTACGGATACGGGGGTGGTGCTGAAAGGGCTGGGGGACAAATTGCCGGTTGTTGCGGGGTTTTTGGCGAGTGTGAGGTATGAAGGGTGGAAGCATGGTAGGCAAGGGTCATGCTGAGGAAAGGCGGTATGGAGTATGGATGTTCTTTGGACGACGGCTGTCCTTGACGAGCGTGGTACCGGACGGAGTCAGATTGGCTGTTGGATACTCGTCTCCTTTCCAGAACGGAAATGTTCTTCCTATCCTTCGTTTTCATGTTCCACAGCGATGCGGTCGTCCAATGTCTAAGCCAAAGCCCACTTACTATTCACTAGCTACTAAAATTCAATTCAACTCAACCCAAACTGAACAGTAGCTCCTGCAATCTCTCGCCCCAACCCCCACGACGCCGCCCTGGGGCATCACGAGAAACCTCCAGACTGCCTCTCGGAGCACATCCCCATCTTCGAGTCGGCACCCCATCCCCCTTCGTATATATACACCTCGACTTTGGAAATCCAAATCCCACACGACATCTCAAGCCTAAGGCCTTCTCTCTCTCTCTCTCTCTCTCTCTAATTCCATCATCCCTCACGTAAAGCACACCCAGTTCCCCAATGCATATGTATCTACTTCCGCCCCTGTCACAGAGACAAAACGGCTTCTTTCGCCTAGCGGGGGAAATATGTAGCATAGGAAGAGGCTCATTTGGAAAAAAAATTCTTTTGTCGAAAATACAGCGTTTAGTGGTTGGGATTTGAGGGATTCGGGGTATGCGAGATTTTGGTGGTGAGATTTCGCCGCTGCTATCGCTTGCTTGCTTGCTTCGATGTTCCCGACTCGTCTCGAGATTCTGGTATATTCTAGATTTAGTGTCATGACATGACATGACATGGCCAGTGGAATGGCTGATCCGTCACATCGACCGATCGAGATCGAATTGAAAAAAAAGAAAAAAGAAAAAAGAAAAATTGTAATTGTAATTGTAATTGTAATTCATACACCCTCGTGACATCGATTTAGATTCGACCCATGAGGGAAACTATGCTATGTGTATCGAACGAACAAAATCCTCTGGGAAAGAAAATCGCTCGCCGACTACATGATGACTTCACGTCGTCGAAACAATAAAATTGACACTATATTATCAGTAATGAATCTATAGCTTCTATTCAGCGCGTGACGCTCAAGTAAACTCTTGATGAGAGTGTCTGTGCTGTTTAATTATGACGCATCGTCTTTGCTCTGCTCTTCATTGATGATATTCTATACAACGATGTCTCGATTCGATCTTCGATTCGAAGACGAAAGACGTTTTCTTTGCATTCGTGATGCTCATGATTGTAACGTACGTAGAGCTGTGTTCTCTTACTCAATGATTGTCATTCATTGAGCAGAGAAATATGTGATGAAAAAGAGATGCACATGATGAGAAGATAGAGTGTGATTGTATTAAATAATTCTTTTCTTCTCTTGATTTGACTTGTGTCACGTAGACGTTGAATGAATTGTTAGTATAAATGTGTGATTGCAATCATTCGATGTTTGATTCTGATCAATGAAAGAGAATGTGTTCTGATCGTTCTCTTGAGCTCTCGATTTTTCACGTCGATAGATGAATGACTTGATGTCAAGTAAAGAAGATGAGCTCAAGTCTTCTCAATATATCAGCGTGATCGACGAGTCACTACTTCTTCGAACATTGTAGTCACGACTTTCAGACTCATCATCTGAAATGACTATTTTATCTGATATCTTTTCATCAATTACTCAACGATACTGTCGATGTTGTTACGATCCTAGCTACGCACCTATGTTGGTAGCTATGTTGGTGGCTATGTTGATGACTATCGCCGGCCGCTCGCCGCTAGGCTATAGGATTGTTCCGAGGCCAATCCTATTCAGGGTTAGCTTATGTTCTCCTGAGTCATATAGATAGCCGACTCTTCCCTTCTAGATACTTTCCTTCCTTAGCATTTATATACTCGTTACATTACACCCATATGACTCGCTCTATGCTGGCCCCTAACAGATGTGATGAAGATGTTTTGATATCGACGCAGTCGATGAATTGCAAATTCTTCGATCACTTGTAATCACAACTCTCAGACTCTTCATTTGAGTTGTCTAATCACTAGTAGTATCTTTTCATCTCTTACTGACATCGATCTGTCATTAATCTTCTTCGTAGATCGATTGTGACTGTTAGAAGAGAGATTGTCGCATGAATGAAAATTCTGCACGACAACTTTTCTGATCACGCAACGTTCTAACATCATTCAAACTGCGTCGAATTGAGATCTCTTGACTCTTCTGACTTCTATTCGAACACAGAATAGAATCAAAAGATTCGTAGTCGGCATCACGTACAGGTGAATCTCGTTGCCAGCCAGAAAAAAGAAAAAAAGAAAAAAGAAAAAAGAAAAAGTCTCAGATCATCACCACGAGGGATTGCTTACACCCACCATCCCCATCCTCATCCCCACAACCCTCAACCCCTCAACCATCGTCAGACATCACTTCCCGCCACCCTTTGTTGTATATTCAGCGACAACAGAAGGAATAGGACCGGGGTTCTAGTTATCGATGTATTTCAGGGACCATAATAGCTAAAGAGGTGGGTTTTGCTCGGGTAGGAAGATAGTGAGGGTGCGGGTGCGGGTGAGGGTGTAGAGAAGAGGTATGAGGGTGTTATGAGGTGCTGGGTTTATGGGGATGCGTTGGGGAAAATGGGAGGGTGGAGGGGGAAAGGGGAGTGTGTGATGATGGCACCTTAGCGAGTGGAGGTTCGAAAGGGAGATGGTGGCGGTGAATTGCGTGTAAGGTAAAGTTTGTGGATGTGGGTGGGTGGTATGGTGTACATAGGCAGGAAGGGAATATAATTGCTGATAAAAAACTTCGAGGAAAGGGGATATTTTTCGATGATTTGGAGAGGGTTGGGGGATTACAGACTGTGGTGCTGATTGAAATAAATTGGGCAGTGGGGAAGGAGGGAGGTGAGGAGCAGAGAAGTGAGGGATGGGGAATGAGATGCAATCAGAAGAAAAGATATTCTCTATATCCTAAAACGCGATAAATCCCTACGAAGGAGTTGACAAACAACGACACGACCGCCATAACGAAACCGACCCATGCCGATCTCTCAAAGAAAGGTTTTAAGATTGCTGGAAAGCGAAAATTTTGGTATTCCATCTTCCTCGAACGAAAACCGCGAACGTCCCGAAACCATCGAGACCAACACGCTTCCTATATCCCTCACACACACACACACACCATCCACACCATCCACAATCCCACTATCCTCCTCCCTCTCGCATTCCATCCATTCCATTTCGAACGAAAGACTTTTTTAGCATAGCCCATAGCCAGAAACCGCCGTAATCTCTCGACATCCTCATACTATGTACGTTATGTAAACGACCCCCCACACATTCAGGACTTGCAGAAACATGGTTTTTTCCCGACGAGCTGATTTCGTGGGGAACTTGAGTCGGAATAAGGGAAGCTGGTGTTTTTGGGACTGGGCAAATGGATGGTGGGCGCGGTGCGATAGGGAGGGATTTGGGGGGGGGGGTGGGTTGTGTGGTTCGAGCGGGGGAAGGATGTGTGGCTCTAGAGGCGGGGGGATTGGAGAGGGTAATGTGGGGGTTGGATTCCCGTAAGGAGTGGATTTGTTGGAGGAGGTTAATGGGTTCTTTGGGCAGGGGGTAGGTGTTTGCGGGGAGAAGTTTTTGGTTCGGAATGGTACGATAGCGATTTGTTCAGTGCCAACTCATCCACTGCTTTGATCACCGGCGAAATTAGTAATGTTGCTAATATCAAACGTGTATTGTGACGGGGAAAAAACAAGAAATGGTCTTTGATCGGTTGATTCAGTCATCCCTCACCACCACGTCAACATAATCCAACAAAAACGACGTCTGCCCATTCAAAAACACCGCCCCACTCTCCGGATCCCGCCGCACCACCCTCCGCACCGTCGGCACCACAATCCCCCCAAACGTCTTCGGGTCATAGCAATAGTGGCTCGCATGCGCCTGGAACACGTCCGCGCAGTAGTCAAACCGCTTCAGCATGCACGTCTGCGCGTCGAAGAAGAACCGCTGCACGCGGTTATGCGCGGGGATGTCGTCGGGCCATGTGATTTCGAGCACGCGCCAGGCAGTCTCCTCGCCATTTTCGGTATGCGGCGCGAGTTCCGTAACTGAGAAGTCTGGGCGTAAGAGGAAAAAGGGCGCGGCAAGGTAGTTCCACATGGCGTAGCCGACAAAGTAGGTCAGTTGCAGGTCGGTCAGGGGACTGGCGCGGGTCATGCCGGCGAAGGAGGCGCGCGGGTGGTCGAGGGAAGTGAGCACTTTACCATCGCGACGCTCGATCCAGGTGCGGTGCGGGGTGTAGATCCAGCGGTCGTCGGGGGCGCCGCCGAGGCGTTGGATGGTGGTTTTGGGGGTCTGGGTGTCGATGTGAACTGTTGGGGTGAAGTGGCCCGGGTGGCCTTTGAGGTCGAGCAGGGCGCCGGAGAGGTTGAAGGTTACTTCGATGGAGCGGATTTGGGCCCAGCGGTCTGCGCCGCCGTGGGCGTTGATGATGGCCGTGATAAAGTCCGCGGTGCTGGGGGTGGTTAGTTGTGGTGGCGTGGAGGGTGGGTTGAGGGAGCTTTACCTTGTAGTGGCCGTATGCATTGTGTTGTGAGTTGCAAAGTATGGTTTTTCTTCCTGGTAGCAGCGGACATAGATATCAATGGCTGGCAGAAGCAATGACGTTTGCGAGCTGACAGAGCATGTGTCTTGACGAGAGATTGCAGTCGCGTTGTTGGTTTCCCCTGCGCAAGCGTAAAGCATCTGTGTCTACCTAGAAGCCTCGGCATGAACATGATTAAGAGGGAAAAAGGGCATGTCTTCGTGAAGGAACGCATCAGTAGTCATCTCGGACACGCCGACCAAGACGGTTCTATTCGGGAGCATCAAAGCACCTGTTGATCACACATTCTTTCAGTCCTTTTGCTTCATAAGGTCCCTGCACTCTCCACATCTTGCCAAGCCTCTGGTGATTAGCCTTCTTGTACGTGATTCTTGCTCTTGTTGGGGACAAGTAGACAAAAGGATTGTTCCGATCTTGCAGGACCTTACGTGGAGTGCAGTCGCGGTAGTGAGATCTCCCGTCTCTCTTGCTGAGATCTAGTGCATACACCCTAGTAATCCTTTGAACCGTTGCAAGAATTGCCAATCCTTTAAACCGTTACAAGAATTGCCATACCAGGTATACAGCCACCTTGCATATTGGCCTCGTCATTGATGTGCAAATATGGGTTCTAGAGGGCAATTTCGAGGCAAAATTTCTCAAAGTCAAGAGGTTCAGATTTTCTACTTCAAGTCGCACTAAATGGCCATCAAGGCGTCAAAAAGTCACTGTACCCAAGATATTAACGCCACCCAGGTAAACGGATTCCAAGTTTCCCAACTGTTTTGGTTTTCGTATCTTCTCTCTAGAAATTACCCATCTCGTACGAACTTTTGCTACGTAAATAGGGGCCCCACTTGTACAGTACCCACGGAATTGGTAGCAACAAAATGCTGATGAACCCCAAGAGACTACCAGCCCAAGCGATCCCAAGCCTGTTATACATCTGTATGGTGAAAAGGGGAAAGATAGCGCCAAAGGTATATCGGAGTAGACCGTTTGCGGCTATTGCAGATGCAGCATTCAAGGCGTGATATGCGTCGACGAGATAAGCCATGGTTCCTAGCTGTGGGACTGGTGAGCAGAACAAGTGGCAGTATCAAGGGTATAACCTACGAATAAGCATACCGTACCCCATCCGAATGGAATACCGGCAAGAATGGGCACAATCCAATGGATAGATGCTCGAGCGGTCCACGCAAACCTAGAAGTGGTGAACACTGGCAATTGAATAAGAGAGAGCCAGGCAGACTTACCAAAATAGAGAAATTGGGATACCGAGGGAACCGAACATGGAGATATACAACCGCTCTTCGGGAGGAGGCATCTTGCCCTCCGGTGCCCTCAGCTTTGCTTTTGCGTACAATGTGTTGTCCACTACAACAAAAGTCGCCACTGCAAAGCATACCCCTATAATTATACCTAGGAATGCAAGGCCGACTTCTCCAGGACTGAAGTTATATACACCAACAAAGACATATGGGTATGCATCGAAGAAGGCAAATAAGACTCCAAAGGCAAAAGATACATAGAGAGTAATGGATCCTACAATCGGCTCCATGAACAGCATGCGAAGTGGTCGAAACAGAATGACCGTGAACAGAGCTTTTAAAGCCACTTTGGCGGGGGGTTTTGGTGGTCCAGGTACTCCACGTTTGAGCGCTCGGCGCCGTAGCAGTTCTTTTTTAGATGTCTCCCCAAGGAAGAATGCCATGATCCAAACAGGCCCTCCAACCATGAGCATGACCCACATGAGCCAGCGCCAATCATCTCTTGCTTCCATTGTATAGCCGCCAACCAATGGAGCTAACGAGGAGCCGACGAATGGCGCCAGGATAAAGAGTACTGTGGCAAGGCCACCTCCATGCTGCAATTCCCAAACATCTGAGATGGTCCCTGCTCCTACTGCCACAGCTGGAGCTCCAAAGGTACTGGAGAAGAATCGACAAACGATAATGGAGGTTATGTTTTGTGAGAGACCTGTAGCCATCGTAAAGATGAGAGATACAGGCATGGTACAAATGTAGACTATCTTTCGACCAAAGGTTTCAGAAATCGGAGCGCCGATCATAGGCCCAAATGCTATGACAACAGTCAGCTATTGTTATAAAGCATAGAGAGAATTGTATGATATACCTATGCCTTCAGAGTAGAGCGATAACCCAAGTATAGCAACCGTCTGGCTCACATGAAACCGCTCCATTATTTGAGGAATACCGGGAGTATATACAGAGGTGCCGAATGTCCTGGGTTTTATCAACACAAAGGAACAGTGCCAGCATGAGAGAAAAAACGTACACAGCAAACGCATACATTGCCGGAACGGCAGTTGCATAGATTTTGGTGACCAGGCTCCAATTTCGTGGGTTTCCTGGATCGCCTGGGCCGTCCCAGTCCACTAAGGCACTCGCTGATGGTTTTGTTTCGCTAACCATTGTACTGCTGTCACCACTCTCAAGCGATGGCGGTGCATTCACCTCGAGGGGTTGTCCCTCGGCGATGCCCTACAACATGGATGAGTCCTTCTCCGCTCATACCATGAAGGCAGTATTGTTTCCATAACATACCCTCGCCCCAGAAGTATCATTCAACGCCATGGCGAAAGCCTGGAACAAACAAGCTTAGGATGCCAAGTCAGAGAGGAAGAAAGAAGAGTGAAAGCGGGCTGAGAGACCTGGGGAGAAATGAAGGCTATCTAATGCAACAGATGCAGGGATGGGAAGTTGCAGGCTGCCATGTGAGCCTATGACGGTAACAGCTTCGAGGAATACAAGGCTATATCAATCGGACCAGAGGAAGGTGGATAGGCAAATAGGTTTTCATTCGCAATGCGGAAGCATTTGTCTGTCGTACAGCTCATCGCATTTCGCTTCAAAACCCACCGCTTGTCTCCAAGACATCTTCGAACCTACTACTACATACCTACCTTAGCCCGTGAGCAGATATAAAGTATCAGTACGGGGTGCGTGATGGCATAACACTAGGCCACTTTAGGTGCCGTGACACAAACAGATACTGCAATCCGCTTTTCAATACGTGTGGACCCTTGTTACTCTATGCAAAAGGGCGGGGGCAATTCCGTAATTCCGCATTTCCGCACTACTAGTGGTATGTACTCTCTAGACCACACCTCGGCCCAACTTTCTTCTTATGTCCTTCCCACCGACTGGTCAACGATCCGAATCATTGTTCCACGCTTGCGCAATAGGGCTATGTAAGACCACTGACATTCCAGAAGGGGAACATTGGTAACCCCCTACCATTGCTTCCTACAATAGCTATCCGTGTCTGCTACCTGGAGCGCTGATTGACATTGGCCGGCCATTAAGGAAAAGCGCCCTGGCTTGTTACGGCAGAAGGATCTCCCATCAGCTCGCGTCGTTCTGTAGGCTGGTCAACCTCGGCATCGTCTCAATGCCAGATGTGATGCCTAATGGACAGTCCCGGTTATTGTTCGCATATGTGATGCGCACGTTGACTATGTGGGACTGCTCCATCGATCGATCAGGAACATGGAGTTGCATGTCCACATGATCCAGCTTCTGTTTCATTGTGATCGCGACCGCTTATCCCTATATGATTCAAAGCTTGCGTCTGATTTCCGTTGAAAATACACTTTCGATCTGTTTCTCCGATCCTGTCACCTCTCTATCATCAGATACTGACTAGCGTCGGCGACTGCATCCTACTAAGTATGCATTCTTGTGCATGTTATTGAGCTTCGATGGTTGAACATCGATGATTAAACAAGACGAGAGTAAGGTACTTCATCTATTCATTTCTAAACTCCGTTCTTCCAGCCACACCTCCAAATCTTCGTATATCGTTCTATATGCGAGACTGGACAGGAATGAAGATTACTTCTTTTCCATAAGAACGCCCTCAGCCGAGGGCTTTTGCCTCGCTTCAGACGCCTCCCCTTTGATCAGTTCCAGTGTTATCGAATAGTGTCAAACGCTTAGAAAGAAAGGGATTTTCCTGGGATCTAAGGAGCGCCAGATGAATGGCATGCCTTGCGCCAGGCCTCTCTCATCGAAGACTCTACTCATTATTCTGTTGCTAATGTCCAGCATCTCGTTCTCAAATACCCTGGCAGCACTTGTTACAGCAGCAGAACCGTAACCTAAGAAATTAGAACCGGAGAACATATGGACAAGGTTTCCATTGGCCTCTTCAAGCTTCGGTCGGTTGAATCTGATCAGAAGCGTGATCTGACCCAATGCATCGGTCATATTTGCGAGGAAAGGCATTAAAGTATCAATGGTACCCTTCGTCTTAGGTGGTGGAGCATATAAGGCTGCTGGGTGGAAGGGTAACACTCCAGAAGTCGAAGCTGGTGTGCCGCTATTAAGTGAGTGGTGGCTGACACCGTTGAGATAGGCAACGTGGACGAGGATTGAGGTTAGTACATCGCGTGAGATGAGCGGTGAGCTGGGAAAATCCAGGACTTTGGCTGCGGTACTCGCCTCGACAATCCATGATTGGAGCTCATGATCAGGCGCGAGAAAATCTTCTGATGGGTAGTAGACCCGCAGATAAGATTCGGTGAAGCGGGACAGAGTGGACACCATGGCACTTGCGTCCTCGTAATAGGGCAATGATTTGAGAGCGGGACCATAGCTACAACTGATCAGACCACGAGAAATCAAGTCCTGATGAAAATAATTGGCTTGAAATGCTCCTGCGGTCAAAGGATAGTACTCGGTGGCAAATTGGCGGACAGCTTCGTTGCTCAGAAAGAATGTTTGGTCAAAAAACCCGCCTGGGTTAAACAAAACTTGCTCGCCTACGGGCCGGATGGCATATGCCTGGTACATGACTGTAAAAGTTATTACGGGATCCGTCCGATAAATATTAACTGGCACTTACTGCGGTCCAAGAAGGCTCTAACGGGATGCATTTCGCTCAGAGTGCGTAACGCGGCTTGGTGGACAGCCTCCGAGACGGCGTGTGAATTAGCGAGATGGAAAATCTGGCCGTGGAACAGGTCATTCATGTTGAACATCATCTTCGCCAATAACCAATCATTTTCAGCATCGAGTGGCGTGTAGATCAGATCGCTCTCTACGTTCGTTCTAATTGCCAATGGAAGAAAGTCGCCTGTCATAGGATGAATAAAAAAATATGCACTGCAAGCTGCCGCGTACTTTCCCTTTATCTTGGGATATTTGGCTTGATAGGAGTGATCAGCGAAGAACAGTCGACCGGCTGCGTGTAAGGCCTTCAGGTTCATGCCGTTGGTTAAGTCTGATACGACGGAATCCTCGACCATAAACGGTAGCTCCTTGCTTTCTGGATGGATACGTTCTACTACATACGGATTCACCGAGAGCCGTTCCATGGAGAAAAAGAGATCCTGCGTATAATTCGTCTGGGCTCCAGGAGCAATTCCGGTTGGCATAGTGAGCTCCCATTGATCGTCATAGAGCAGGCCAAAGCTTGAGAGATTCTGCAGCCCTCCGCCCTGAAAGGTGTAAGCTTCATCGTCGGTTTGGACGCTGAAACATATCTCACCTTGCTCACTGCGGCGGCAGCTAACCGACTCTCTCTCTCAACGTTTTCGGAAACCCAGGCTGCGTCCTCGTACCAAAGATCAACGTCGCTTTTGACCATGGCATCTCCTAGCAAGCCCGTAGGAAAATACGACGTATTTCCCAGTAGGGAGGCGCCATACAGATATCCTTCCCGGTTGCGCTCGATTTGGTCCGCGCGTTCGGAAGGGGTAGCATCAAAGACCGGTAGCACGTACTTTCTCCAGCCATCTCCAGAGTCTTCATTTTGTGGTGAGAGATACTGCTGCTCCACCCGATAATGCGGCTGTGGGAGAGCTGTCGTTAAGGCTATAAGGTGCCATAAGATTGAGGGTCCCGTGACCCCGAACCGGACTAACATAATCTAGAATGGGGAGATACGAGATGAAGAAATCTATCAATTTTAGAGCGAATTCATGAAACGCGAAGGGTACATTGCCCTTGTAGGTCAATAAAACCTTGTGGGAATTGAGAGCGAGTCTGGGTGAGGGAGAGTGGGAGAACTTGAGGAGTTTCGTGAATACTAGAAAGGAAGATGGATAACGGACGGGTCTTAAGGGAGGAATGGTGAAGGAGTTTTAGCAAAATACCAAGAAAGATGGTTTTCTGTGGATTCTACCTGTTGGCCTTCCATCCCAAGGAGCAAGCAAGTTTGTCATACTAAATTCCACATATCAGACACTGGTCCTCTCCAATATGTCTACCAACAATCGAGAAGCAAGTACCTACACAGTCTACGCCCCTCCGGAGCGTTTCAACCCCTGTACTTCGGTGCATGGGCAGCTTACAAAAGAACCATACCACTTAGCAGGGATCTGAACTGCTAAGACAAAGCCCGTGAAGCAAGAATCTCGTCTCAGCTGACGTGTCTCATCCTCCGGAGAACCTGCCATGGGCCATTGGTTGCTCGGTAGAGCTATCTTCCAGCACACTGCTATCTCTTAAGGCGCCACCGAGATGGTTTGAGAGATAAGAAATGCTCTGTGGACAATTCAGCCCTTTTTCAATGCAGAGACGGAGATGAAAGGCTGAGCATGTGCTTCTTGTGCGGGCTGAAATGCCTCTTTCATAGTGGTCAGCATTGAAGAACCTGCACTATTAGGTGAGCACGGCGGACACGCCGCAGACCAACCCGCTCTTTCCCAATTAATCTTGCTTGGCCCCCCACAAAATCGTCGATCTCTCTAACCCGTCCCGGAACGAAGGTCACTGCCATCATCGATTTTCCTATCGGAATCTTGGTTCGTCCGTATGCCTTGCCGTTAGGCCAAATAAACTTAAGGTACGTCTACTTTAAAATACATGAATTACAATCTCGCAATATATAGTTCAGCGCTGACTGAGACTGCTTTAACGTGAATCATGCTTGAGCCTGGTTAGCTTACATCTATTATCGACAGCAGAGTGAGCTGTGGCTTTTATATTCTTCACCTGAACGTGTCTGGAGAACCTGTCAGTAGATCGTCCACTGCGACACGCTTTGCCAAATTGTCATCGAGGCCTGAAAGGATCTGGCCATTGCAATTTGTCAACATCTTGCGATATCAGAGTCATGCGGCTACTGAGTCTTCAAAGCTTCTCGTGGTTTTTTCTGCTCCTCTTGAACTTTGCGTCTGTTTCCAATGGGTACACTTTCCTTCCACGCTTGCTACAAAAAGTGCTCCGGGATACCTTAGAAAGAGCTCACAATAAGCCGTGGTATCCTGATCCATCGAATCCCGTACCCTACAAGAAGCCGCTAGCTATCGACGAGCATGTCAATTGGTTCAAGCAACTCCACAACGGGTCAGAGGATGGATACTACAGACGTTCTTCTTGTCCAGCAATAAACATGCTGGCCAACAGAGGCTTCATAAACCGGTCCGGCCGCAATATAACCTATACAGATCTTTATCGGGCTGTGCGAGACGTTTACAATTTTGGCGAGGATAATGCAAGCTAATCGCCCGAGAATCACTTGTTCTATGCTGATGTACTCAGAGCATGCTTGTAATCGAGCCCACCTTCCAAGCTCATGGCTGGCCTGCCCATATTGACCTTGACTTCTTTAACGTGTGTAAAATTTATATTGTCCCGGAATTAGAGAAACTTACTAAACCTGCAACAGGACGACAATGTTCAGTACATTATCAATTGCCCAGCGGCACCTACTCGAAACGACCGTGCCGTTGGCGATAACGTCAATATCAATATGACTTTGCTCGATTCTCTTTTGAGCTTCTCCAAAGATAATGAGACCCTGAGTCTTGAAGACCTTGCAGAGCATCATCATCTACGCCACAACCAAAGTGTTCATGAGAATCCTAGCTTTCGCTTTGGGAACAAGGGAGCAATCTGTTCACTGTATGACTTACCATGGTACTCTAGTATGTTCATATAGGCTTACAAAAACTGTTTAGTGCTCAATATACCAATCTCGTTGGCGTCTTGGGGCGCTTAGGCAAGAACGGGCTAAGTACGCTTTATGTAGAGGACGTACGACGCTTTTATGTTCGCGAGGACCTGCCACTAGCGTATTTGCGCAGAGAACTACCTGTAAGTAATTGACTTTCCAGTTCATCGAGGATTTGATACTGACAAGCATGAAGTACTGGTCCGCCGAAGCGAATCACCTAATCGATCGTATGAGCCACCACATCGGCTTTCAAATACAGAGACCCTTCCCGCCAGGAGATGAGGATGGACGAGATGTTGAGCCTATGGTAGCGAGATACGAGAGGCCATGTGAAAACGTTTAAGCGCAAAGGACCGCTATTGGTCCGGTTGGAACAAACGTGCTGGGTAGATAGGGGTTCATTATCCCACACTACGAGGTTTCGCATCACAGTCCAAACGAGGTCTTATTAGGCAACGTTGAATTGGCGCAAGGCTCGCCCGATGTCTTACGCTCTGCTAGCTTCAATTACACCGCGCTAAAATTCCTGTATTGATATCTCATGCAGCGAACACGATCAATGTCAGAGACAGCTTCGGATCTTGGTCATAGCTTTGGTCCTTTACTCTTCTTTGGGTTTTCTTTTACCCATTTCGCATTCATGTCGTTTGCCTTCTGCGACCGATCCGTCAAATCGGCATGCAAATCGGCATACACCCCCCCGTATTCGATCAAATTGGCAATCTTGCCTTTTCGGTAGTCAAAAAATACCACATACCCACTGCTCTCCGCCACAATGGCCTGTTGCTGATAGCTCCAAATGGATGTGACACAGAAATAGCGATCGGGCTTGACTTCTGTGATACGAGCGGCCGTCATCAGCTGCCAGCAATCAGTCAGCAAACTATGTCGGATGAATCCTTCCAGAATCTTGGTGAATGGATTGAAAATGTACTTACAGAGTCGGGATACGTGACTTGGCGCCTCAAATCCATCGAATAGGACTTGGTCAGCACACCCACACCACGAGCGCGGTACAACTCTTCGTACTTGTCTTTCAAAGTTCGCGCAAAGCTTTCGAAAAGGCGGAAGTTGCATGAGTAGATCAGGCGTGAGTAAGTCGCACCACCTACGTGACCAAAGGGATCCTGGTCGTCAGCCCAGTCCACGCCGTGCTCGGTCAGGGTTGGCACGTCGTAGCCCATGGCTGTGGCCTGCATGACGACCTTCTGCCGTAACTCTTTGTAAACATCACCGCCGTCTGGATGGAAGTAAGAAGAAGCAACGACCGGGTTGGCCATCTTGGCCTTGAGTTGGGACATGAGCGGTGAGAAAGCCGGTAGCTTGTCAGATTGTACTCCGTACCTATTGAGGTTTCAAGGACTGGGAGGGTTGGAGGAAAGCTGGACGGCAATCACGATTCCAAGGTACGCTATCTTCCCTCGTTACACCAACATTCATTCGCGTGGCTTGTGAAGCGGAATAGTCCCGCCCGCACCGTCGTGCCGAGGCTTCCTTTATCTACTCCGTACGGCACAAAGAACCCACTGGGGGGGGGGGCTTGAGACAGTGAGACTGAACAAAGACCAACCATGCGCGCGATCCTGATACAGTACTATTCTACTTCAGACTGTGACCGACTGTCAGCTTACGGTACAGTAGTACGCTTGGTAGCTGGTAGTAAAATTAGAGTTGTTCCTTTGATCGGCGGCCAACCACGCTGACGATTCGTTGCCATGTGCTGGCGGCCTGCCGGGAGACTACACAAAGGAATCACGACCGGGGAGTTGAGTGGCACAGTGGCATTATGCCACATGTGTGGGTCCCTCCGTTACAGACTGACTGTACTACGTATAGTGTGGTGTGACTGCCCCAGTCCAATTCGAGGGGCAGCACTCCTGTTACATTTTACGTTACAAGCTAATTGTATGGTGGTCTCCCTACTCATGTCGTTTCAGTTGTCTCAGCCATTCAAAACCAACACATCGCGGTCGCCGCATTGCAAGATAACATGTCGATTCTAGATCTTGCCATCCGGAGATGTCCTCGGGATCATCCCCCCGAAGGCCTGCCGTGGCAGGATAAGCCGCTTAAGTAAGTAGCAACCAACAACGACTCCATGAGAGCGTAGTACAGAAAAAGAATAAAACCACTAACAAAATGATAACAAATCGAGACGGCCATCTACATTGTTTCCCTCCACACACGGAAACAACTAGACTTACGGGGAGCTTGACAGGACCATGATCGAGTTCAGGACCATGGATGAGGGCGTGGCCACTATGGTTGACGAGATCGCCCATCTCAAGGATAAGACCGTACACCTGAAGGATCGGACGGTGGAGGCCTTTCATCGTGTTGTCTGCTTCGAAGACCTTCCCGAATGGATGCAAAGTGACCCCTATATCCGCCATGGGTATCGCAAGCAACTGAGCTCATTCAACAAATGTTACGAGTCACTCTTCTACCTTCATAATGAGACTGTCAACATTTGGTCACACCTACTTGTCGGTCTTTTATTCACATCGTTGTTGCTAGCCACCGACTACTCAATACTCCATGACTGCCCTCAACTCTCGGCTTCCGACACTTTGGCCGTGCAATCCTACCTCGCTGGCGCGACTGGCTGTCTCTTTCTTTCTGTCAGTATTTTTTCCGTTCAAATATTTCCCATTGGATTCTACTTCTCGACCCTCGTCAACTACGTCTAACGCTCCACGAGGCCTTTTTCCATTGCACCAGCTGCCATTCTCAGGAAATCGCCCGTCGTCATCTCAAACTAGACTATCTAGGCATCGTTCTTAACATTACATGCACCTGCATATCCTCCACCTACTTTGGGTTTTACAACGACAGGTTTTTGCAGACCTTCTATGTCTCTCTTATTGTTGCATGTGGTATTACCACGTTCTGGGTCGTGCTGGATCCCCGCATAGACGGAAACAGTGGCGCATCACTAAGGTAAGCCAAGCAGGAATGCAATGGGCTACCGTCTGACACGAAGATCAGAGCTGTGGTGTTCATTGCATTAGGGTGCAGTGGTTTCGCCCCCATAACTCATGCCTTTATCCAACATGGATTTACAGGCCTCGACAATTTTCCGATAAGCTATATCAACTTATCATCACTTCTTTACCTAACGGGAACTACATTCTACGTCACCAGGACCCCGGAAAAAATATGGCCGGGAGTTTTTGATGTCTGGGTGAGTTCAACGTGGAATTGCCAAGAAATTGTAGTCCAAGTTCTGATGGCTCGTCTGATTTAGGGTGCAAGTCATCAGATCTTCCACATATTGGTCAACTGTGCTCAAATTGTGCACTTGATAGGTTTGAGATCAATAGTGCTAAAGCATTACGGGTGAAAACTTCATCTGCAACAATGCATCGTTGGCATACTCGTACCGGCCAAGTGGCCACAGAATAGATGGGCGGGTCAGCACAGGATTCGGAGAACTTTGAACAAATCAACCAAGTCAATAATACGCGGAGGAGAATATTCCCTTTTAAACGATGTACTAGGTGGATTACCTACTACCCTGTGACGCCTTTTTAGCGGTTTCGTTAAGTCGACGCACTAACAGGTAATCCTGTCGGCGTACGGAACATAAGGTACGGTATCTATCTTCGTTAGACGATTGCTCGGACCGACGTGTGGCACGGGCCATGCGATCCAGGACATGTACTCCGTACAGGGCAATATGCGGATGCCGGTCTATCTATATACCTTAGTGTACCTTAGTCCTTCGGAGGATTAATATCTTCAGGTATGCTGGATAAAACGAGGGATGGCTAGTAGAGCGACGCCGGTTCAATGCATGCAGCGTGAAAACCCCATGGGTGTTTAAGACTTGGTGAGCTGTTGCCAATCCATAGGGTCATTCCTCACCCAACCGTAGGATTAATGCAGGTCAAGGCAGCAGCATGTGGTTGCGACCCACTAAGGTATCTGGGATCTACTGCCCTAGCCGTATAAGAACATGTATGCAGATGCAAGATTGTCCGTTCAAGAGGGTTTGTTCTCTGATAGGTTGGAGTCCTGTTGTTGGCGCTCGTGCAATGGTGGTATGGTAGCTGCTCCCCCCATTTGGTTCCAACGACATCCACGTGTGAGTTTCATACCCGGCGTCGATCCTGGTCGTCATGCATCTCCGCGAATCTTACGTCCTGTGGATAACCTCGCCAATGCATCATCACCGATCATGCTGCAGAGTTAGACTTCCTCGGGCTTTCAACCCCATATGCAACCTCAAACAATGCAGACGCAGGCTGTGCCATGCCAGCGGTGCTAGGCCCTTGCATTTCGGTCAGCCTCGATGGTACGGACGTAGACTACTCCTGATGAGGGTCACGCCACGCAGGGACAATTCAGTAAACTGGAAAGACGAAACGCCGAGGCATCCATGGTAGATAAGCGGAAGACTCTAGATATGGCAAAGTTGCTGGCACTCTTGTTATCTCCTGCCGGTCACGAGGCGGCTTTATCCTGTTCCTGATAGTGGTAGATCGTGCAAGTGTGGATGTGATGGTCTGACCCCGCGAATACTGGAGAAGCGTGTTCGTCCTCTCCGGTCAAACTATCGCCCAGACCATTTACTACTGCTTGCCTTGCTTAGTACGAAGTTCAGTATTGTAGCTCGTCCAACCCAATCCATCTTGTCTTGTCTCTACCCCTCTCTCAAAGCTTCAATTCACGACCAGTATCTCAGCTTGTTGAATCGTCACCATGGCGATTCTCGATCCCACGGTAGCTTTTGCACGGATAAATGTACAGAATATCAAGATCCTCTCGGCTTTGGCTCTTAGCATTGTAAGTTCTAGCATTCATGTCATGTAGTTGCTGATACCTTTCGTAGTTCGTGCTCTATTATATCGGTTCTCTTGTTTACAATGTCTATTTCCATCCGCTTGCACGTTACCCAGGACCGTTGCTGTGGAGAGCGTCCCGTATTCCGTATGTCCTCGCCCTCCGCAGAGGCCGAATTGTTCAATTAAGCAAAGAATTCCACGACTACTACGGCAGCCATATCGTCCGACTCGCCCCTGATGAGCTTTCCTTTACCGACGGGGCTGCCTGGAAAGATATCTATGTTCATCGTCAAGGCCACCAGACTTTCCAAAAGAACTCTCTTTGGCTCAACCGAACTATGAATGGCGTCGATTCTATCTTTAGTGCCAATGATGAGGACCACGCCCGGATCAAGAAGCTTCTCAACAACTCATTCTCGGACAAGATGATGCGGGAACAGGAATACCTTGTTCGCACTCAGGTTGATCTTTTCATCGAGCAGATGCGTGCCAAGATTGCCGAAAAATCTGATATTTTTGACATGACTCAATGGTTCCATTGGTTAACATTCGATATTGTTGGTTACCTTGCCTTTAGTCAGTCTTTTGCAACCCTCCGAGATGAAACCGAACGTCCTTGGTGTGCAATGCTCGTGGGGCAATTTATGTACACAACCCTTAGTACGTCTTGCCGATACTTTCCTTGGCTGGACCGTTTCATGCGGATGATGACCCCAAAGAGTGCTCTTTACCGCCGTGCTCAGATATTCAAAAAAGCTCAAGCCAAGGTCCATCAACGCCTCAACGCCACGGTCGAGAGTCCCGACTTCATGAAGGCCGTACTCCGATACAACAACGAAAAAGGCATGTCGGTTCCAGAGATTGAGTCCAGCTTCCCGTTGATCTTGATTGCTGGCAGCGAGACGACCGCTACCAGCTTGGTTGGTACTGCACTCGGTCTCATGCAGCAGCCGGATGCTTTGGCGAAGCTGGTAGCCGAAGTCCGGGGCACGTTCAAGACCGAGGCCGAGATTACGTATTCATCGTGCGAGAAGCTGCCGTATCTGAATGCGGTCATCTCAGAGGGTCTTCGTGTAAGCGCAGCAGTTCCATGGGGCCATCCTCGTACCGTTCCACCGGGTGGAGATACAGTCGCTGGTGAATGGCTTCCAGGAGGTGTAAGTCTTTCCCCCCAATATATTCCACCACACGCAAAACAGCCCATCAGTCCACGTCCTTCTACTTAAGTCAGCCAAGAGTCCAAATACGTCTTCTTCGCAAACTTAGAATACTAACCCCCATCCCCACCTCCCACAGACCGTCTGCTACCTCAACGCCTACGCCGCCTACAACTCCTCCCTTAACTTCCCCAACCCCTCCACCTTCTCCCCCGAACGTTTCCTCCCCGACCCAAATACCAACGAGAAACCCTTCATCCCCTCCGCCTACGAGCCCTTCGCCGTCGGCGCCCGCGCCTGCATCGGCAAAAAAGTCGCCCTGTTGGAAATGCGCGTCATTATCGCGAGGATGGTGTGGAATTTCGACATGGAAGTTCCTGGCGGGGGGCAGGTGCCGTTTCGGTGGGAGGATCAGCATGTGTGGACTTTGTGGGTCAAGGAGCCGTTGTTGTTGCGATTTAGGGAGGGGAGAGGTGAGATGATTGGGGAGCAAAAGGCCCCAGCTCCTTACGGGGATAGCATACCTGGAACGACATCCTAAGCAGTCAGTTATATATTTCTATCGTTTGTATGTGTGCAACACCGTCTTTTCAAACTACCATGCAAAATCAAATTGACCGTCTCGGGTACCCTTTTTTCCCCAACCGATCACATTGCTCAATCCCACGCTCCCACACTCCCCCTCTTCTCATCCCTCCCAAACACTGTCACACCACGACGTGCCCCCCATCGTTCCAACATCACAAACACCCAACCTTCACACACCCATACACCTATACCATCTCCGAAAAAAAAGCACCAACAAATCCACACCCATCTTGTCTGACTTCCTCTTCCCTTGACCCCATTTGACCTTCCTCCCCACCCCATCTCTCATCCCATCTCTCATCCCCCCTCCACCTCTCTCTCCACCTCTCTCTCCACCTCCCTCTTCATCTCTTCAGCATCTCACAACACACCTTCCTAACCAATCTCTCCATGACTCAGAGCTTTTGAAATATTTATTCACTTCTTCGTTCATGATGCATATCTTCGAAGGAGGGGGAGGGGAGAGGAGGCGGGGATGGGAGGGGATGATGGGAATGGGATGATGGGAAGGGGGAGAAGGAGAGGGAGCGAAGAAAAGAAAATCGGGAGGGAGTTTGGGCGGGGTGGAAGAGGAAGGGCGGACGCCAAAGCATCAAAGGGAAAAAAACAAGTGAAAAGGGCGGAGACTGCAGGATGTGTAAGAGATCTAGAAAGCTACGTCGAGGTTTAGATGGCTAATGATACATGATAAAAAAACCCGCCGATATATCTCTATACAGCAGTAAAAATACCCCCCTCCCCCTCCCCCTCTCCCTCCTCAAGCTACCGCTAAAACCCCCTCAATCCATTCTCTTGAAAACCCCTTGTTGTAACATCTCCATCTTTTCTTTTCATTTTAAAATTTTTGGAATTCGCATCAGTTGTTAGATGCCTTGTTCTGAGTGTTATGGTTGTTTTCTTTGAATGCTGGGGCGTGGTGATATGAGGGGGGTGGGGGGGGTTGGGATGGTGGTGGTGATGATGGTGGTGGTGGTTGGGGGGGGGGGGGTAGAAGAAGGGGTTTAGTAGGGTGGGGTGGGTTAGGTGAGTTAGGGTGGGTGGGGTTGTGAAGGTTGGGTGGGGTTGTGAAGGATGGAAGAAGAGATGCGAAGTTAAAAGAGAGATGAGTAAAGTGAGAACGAAAAACAGAAAAAAAGAAAGGAAGAGATGCGCTTAAGAAAAGAAAAAGACAACTTCTCTCCTCTCCTCGAAAACTTTCCACAAATCTCATCGTCATCGTCGATACTGAGAACTCAACCCTCAGCTTTCACCCCCCTTCCTTTCATTCCCCGCCCCCCCAGCGCATCTATCAATATCGCCATCATCCCTCTTTCCCCCCCCCCTCTCTCTCTCTCGCTGGTTTTCCCACCTAGGGGGTTATACAGGGGCGGCAGGTTCAAAAGATTCGAGATGGGGATTTCTTTCTTTCGTTGAGGGGTTTTTTTTGGTGACAATGTGGAAATGTGAAAAGGAATGCGGAAGATAAAGATTGGCGACACGGTGGTTGATTGGATTGGTGCAGCCGAGTGTTGGGGGGCTTTTTTTTCTGCGTTTGTTGGACTGGTTAGTGCGGCGGTGGTGCTGGCGATGATGTTTTGGGGGTGGGGGGGGGGAGGAGATGGTTTGGAGGGAAGGTTGGTAAGATGGGGTGATGAGGATGGGAAGGGGTGAGGGGTTGGGGTTGGGATTGGGGTTGGGGTTGGGATTTATTTCTTCATCGACATTTTCTAGACTCTTTGATTATCGTTAACACGTCTGTCATCATTCGTTAGCATGTTGATCGCTCCTCTTCCCTCTTCCATCTTCCCTCTTCCCTCTTCCCTCTTCCCTCTTCCCTCTTCCCTCTTCCCTCTTCCCTCTTCCCTCTTCCCTCTTCCCTCTTCCCTCTTCCCTCTCCCCCTTCTCTTTCCCACGCCCTTCCCCTTCAGCCACCCTCGTCGAAACCTCTTCGCCCGCTCAAACCAACCGCGATCAAGGGGAAACCTTCAAGATTGAGAGAAAGACGAAAGATTCGGTGGGGCGAGGAGGGGAAAGAGAATAGGGAAAGCGACGAGGAGAGCCGAGAGAAGGCGCTTACATACTGAAACAGCGTGACTGTGGCATCAATAGGAAATACAATGCTCTCTACTCAGAGAATGTTTAGGAAGACGATAGTGACAAACCGCTCTTCTTTTGAGAAAAAAAACAACAACTCATTATCGCGAAAGTCTGAACGAGAATATCAGCGATATACCTTCTTCCCTTCCAACCACCCCCCTTTCCCTTCCCTTCCCTTCCCAACCCCCCCCCCCCCCCACCTCCTCCTCCTCCCCCTCCTCCCCCACCTCTACCTACCCCAAGACCAACATCCGTCATCAGCGGCACCCTCAACAAAACCAGCCCATGCTAACTTTATACTTGCTCGATCAATATCCTAGATTCTGGCAAGGGTTTTTTTGGTTGTTGATGATGGTTTTTTTTTTATATATACGTACTATATACTACTGACTTCTTCATAGACGAAGTGGTATGTTGAGTACTTGTAAGAAAAAAAAGAGAGCTGTTTGAATTCGCTACATTAAGAGTATCTATCACGTGCGACTTCAAACTCATTCATTCGTCAATCATCGTCAATCACTCTCTCATTCTCAATTCTCTGCCTGATAATCGATCTTGCATGAACGTTGCACCTCACGTCATCTTTAAATCTTCATACTTTGTAAAACACAACCAAGTACGCTACAAAACATCTAAATCACCCTCATTCATCGCTCAAAATTATTCAAACACGGTAAATTCTCATGCATATCTTGCAGTCATTACAACGAAGTTGTTCACGTGATCAAACTCTCAACGCCCGACCCAAACCAAGAAAAAACCAAGAAAAGCAGTTTTACCGGAACGCCATCGCTGAGGTATCGTTCACCGCAAACCCAAACGCATGTTCTAAAATCAAGACCAAGGACCATCGACCAGTGGGCGTCAAAGATCAGTGAACGATAATCGCCATACGAGGGCCTACCATGGCTCACTGACCTTATCGCCCACCAAAGACAAAATCAACACCACTCACCAAGAAGCACTCCCCTGAATCTCCCTAACCTTATCCAAAAATACCATCTTATCCACCTCGTTCTCAAACTCAATCTTCACCGCACTAATCTTCTTTTCCTTCTTCGCCGAAGGGCTCTTGGGAGTAATAACTGGACTCCTCTTCTCCCTCATGCTTCCTTTCCTCTCAAACATATTACCCGTCACCGGCGCGACCGCCAACCCCTTGATCCTTACAGACCTATCCCCGTCGTCCCGGACCCTGACTGTGTTTCGTGGGGGGCAGTTGAGACGGAAAGCTAAATATCCATCGCGGAATTGGGCGGTGTAGTGGATCATAGCGAGGACGCCGGCCATGTCGTCGTCTTGCCAGATGCGAAGGTTTTCGAGGCCGCAAAGCTGTTCTTGGAGGGCGAATGTGTTGCCGATGAGGGTGTCGTGGATACGCATGGTGCGTTTGGTTTTGACGGACAGGAGGAGGGTTTTCCCCATAAGGGCGTTTTGGAAGAGCGTGGAACCTGCAATGAATTAACACAGCTCTAGATTGTGGCATTAGTCTGTTCTGTTTACCTCTTTCGTCTTCGAATATGTAATTGATCCAACGTGTCTTGACGGTTTCTTTGGGTTTGGAGTTGGAAGCGACGTCGAAAAATTTGAGTTCAGCAGGCACTCGGAGTACCACTTTACTGGGGTTGCCCCACACAGTATATGGGATCACCTCTTCACCCTCCGCCACTAAATGTTGTTAGAAACTTGGAGTATATCACTCATTTTCACATACGCTTCTGTTGCATGCGGACCACTTTATCGTCACTGATAGCCCAAATGCTTGTGATGTATCGAGTACATCCGGCGGAAAGTTGTTGCTTTTTGGTGATGATACTGATTCTGCACGGTCCACACGCTGCGATCATTTTCCACTCGCTAGGCTGTTCTGGATCCGGTGCGGTGTATTCGACAGTTGCGCCTCGTCTATAGTTCTGCGTCAGCTGTTAGTCTTCCTTTTCAGGAACCGTCACCCACGTTTCGCACAGGGTCGCGGCATCCCCGAAGAGTCTCCGCTCAAACATCTCTTGTTGGCTCAAGGTACTTAAGGCTCTGGCAAGCTCCGACTGATGCTGGGCTGGGGGTGTAATCGCAAGACTTCCATTTCTAGGTTGCATGCCTTGAACCTCCTGTTCGGGGGCAATGATTGGTGGTGGAAGAGTAACCGGCGAGAGGGGCTGAATTCCCAACGCTCCAAGTGAAGGTGATCTTGCCGTTGGTCCCGATAGATTTTGGATGGGCTCTGTGCTCAGTCTGGTGCTTAGGTCGGAGATTACAGTTCGCCGATCTCGTTTGTACTCGGGTGGGGGCTCATTATAGTAGGAAGGCAGGCGGTAATGGTCGTTGACGGGTATGCCATCGGACCCTGGCCTATTATCGAAGTTGTTCACAGATATGTTACCCGGCGACATTCTGCCGAGTGATAAAGCTCGAGAGGATTGTGGCGAGAGTTCGGAACCAACGATCTCAGGCGTTACGGCCGGAGTAAAAGGATGTTTATACGGATTAAAATCGCCACGGCCAGCCTTTATTGATGGAGACGCAGTCGAGCTCGCCTCAGCTGACGTACTCCATGGCACCGGAGGCATGATATTTGAGTCCACGGGGCCTAATCTAGGGGAACGATTTATGCTAGCCATAGACAGCATTAATTGATGTATTTCAGCAACCTTGACATCCAAATCGCCATTAAACTTGTCGTGGATGCCTTCGACTTTGTCTGCCATGGGCTCAATGGTCTTTTCAAGTCGCGAAACAGATTTGCTGCAAACATGTTAGTACAACAGCCCCCACTCTAACCCTGTTCCTTCTCACATCAAACAGAGATCGATTGCGTGGCCTAGCGAAGGGATCACACACCTTTGAAGTGCTTGTAGCGTTAATGTTATAGAGTTCACATGCATTTGGAGCATATCTCGCAAAGCCTGAATATTTCCACCCTCTGTTGTCCACCATATTTTTTTGTAATTGCGAATGAGTATTGGCTTCCATGATCGGACAGCAACAGCGCCTTCTTCGGGTCTCCGGAGGTCCTGGTATTGGTCCACGAATGACTCAAGGTTTTGGAGGGTCTGGGATGTTGTTAGATGCAGGTCTGTCTAAATTGCATGCCTGCGCCTAGTACGCTTCCGGAAGACCGACCTGGCGGCAACACTCCAATATCTTGTCCAAGCCTTGCTTCGTCTTGTCATCTGCTCCGACTATCATGCTGTCATCGTTGTCCAGAACCTCCGCAAGCATGCCAGTGGATTTCGTAAGTCTGTTAAGTTCATGCTTGACCTCTTGGAACTCGGCGGGTGCACTTGATTTTCCGGAAGTAAAAGCACATCCTATTTTCCATGCCAGCTGCGAAAGCATCATTATATCTCCAATCGATGGAGAGACTGACATCTTGATGAGGTTGTTGAGCCGGACCCAGCTCGGATCGTTGGCGTTGTAGATATGAGGTATGAGGCGCTGAAGGTCGGGTTAGTAGTACGAGGCTTATGCGTGAGCTGTTCTATACACAGTCTCGTGCTGCGGTGTGGTGTGGATGTGGATTTGGCAATGTATAATCGCTCGGTCGTTACGACCAGAGCGTGTCTGGTTGATGTTGATGTCGGACGGCAGGCATCAAGTGGAAGCTGACCTTGCCGAGAAGCCCACAGGCTCTAGTTCCGAAGTGACGCGAGCGGCTCAAACTCGGCCATTGGCCATGGATGATTCGAGGTCGTCCTAATTCATAAATAATTGAGTCTGCATCGCTGATGCATCTGGAAGCTGAACACCCACGTGGTAGCCGTCGTCGCAATTGATTGGCTGCAGTAGCCTTCCCTGAACATGTAGGCCAAAGGCACCACGAAATTGATACATCCGTTCCACAGTAGCTGAAACTTCGGTAGAAAACAAGAAGCCAAAGAATGACCAGGAGGGAAGATGACGGTTAGAAAGCCTAGAACGTCCTCATAGAAACTGCTGTTTTGGTTGGCGCGGTTAATTGCCCCACGAGATGACAAGCTTTCGAGCTTCTTCCCCAGACTTCACTAGTGCCAAGTTAGGGATAACCTCAACTTTGTTTTAGACTTTCAGTCCTCCCTCGTTTTCGCGAGTTGATATGCCTTTCAAGTCTCAATCAGCATCCATCGCTACTTCAAGGCTTCCGTGTTCGACTAAAGCCAGATCAAATTCATTATTCTATCTGTTTTCGTTTGTAGTTGTATCCCTGGACCCCGTCTTACTACGAGTATAACCGAGCACAAGATAGTTGAGAGTTTCGAGCGGCCATGGACTACGCATTTGGCCTTGAACAGCCTCCACCGTTCAATGGAACCTCGCTTTAGATTTTGATAGGTGCAGTAGGACCATTACTTGAGAGCCGCGCCGTTGTTTGGACCGCTTCTTGAAGTACTTTTCTCTATCTTATCTGCTAGTCTTGTGGATATGTGGTCCTTGAACTGCTTTTATCCCTCCCCAATTCGAGCCTAGCTTCTTCGGGTGCCAGCGGACCACCGTCAGTGACGAGCGAATCAATGAGAGGGAAGAAATAATGAAGAGGGTAGAGAGAGGTCAAAGACTACCGCCCAATGACGGTCCTAAAGGTAGAGGTTCGATTGAAAGATTCCTTGAATAGAGAATTGGAGGAACTCAATACTCATTAAATAGCTGATGAAGGGTGATTGAATTCCTACGTTGGGGAATATGAGGGACACACAGTGTCCTGCTAATACTATGCTGTCACAAACGCCTTAGAACTCCCCCAAACCTGAAGGCATGGCCGATAGAGCCTCTCAGAGCATGAACATCGCATCAATTATCAAGAATCATCCCACTTCGACCTAAGGAAAATCTCCACCACACTCCTTCTCCTCGACTCACTTGCCTTCGTTTCCTTGCCCTTCCCCCCCGCAGACGTCCGGACCATTGCATCTGCGAAAATGGCTGCAAAAGCCCCATCAACCTGCTGCCGGCGTCTCCGCGCCGACTCTTGGCTTGCTAATTGCGGCTTAGACTGTTCCGTGACTTCCGAGGACGATCGCGGCGTGTCCGTTATCAATCGTACGGGTGCAATCTCATTTGCGACTCGAGAGAGCATGAAAGTGATGAACGTAAAGGATATGCTGTGAGCAGGCACGACGGAGAGAACATCCAAAATCCATGTCCGCTCTACCTCGCCCGCCAAGGTTTTCTTGGCTTTCTCCCGCTCGATCATGCCTTTCTCCAGCTCTGCCCAAAGGACCTCGGTGACGATCCCGTCCTCAAGACTCTTCAAAAAGTCCAGCAAAGTCTCCGCAATCGCTTCAAGCCTTTGCCGACACTCGGTTTCTGGAGGGAACTGCTCGGCGAAAGGTCGATCGGTGTCCAAGCCTTCTCGGACGTAATGCTCAAGATTCTCTTTACCCTTTCCCGGTTCCAATCTTTTGCGCGCCACGAAAGGCCATTCCGGATCATCCCATGGCGGATGTTCCTGCTCACCTTTCATTCCCCATTCCGCAATCGATCTCTCCACGAGTTCTTCTATCGCCTCCGTCAGCCGGAAGATTTCTCTAGGAGCTGACCACTTTACCCCTTCGCTGCCATGACTGCCGCTATGGCTACTCTTATCTGGTCTTTGGTGTTGTAGCTTCCTTACTCCTCCTTCTGGTATATGCGTTAGCTTTTCCAAGGAACGACCGAATGTCGATTGCAGCCATTTGCCCCGGAGAGGGAGAAAGTAGTCGCGGCCGTTGTGTATTCGTAGAACTAGAATATCTTCGAGTTTCTCTAGACCTTCGTTGAGTCTACGCACCTGTTCCATGTCGGTAACGTGGACCGTGAGCCCGACGTTTATGGCATCCCCAGGCTCTATGGTATAAGCCTGAAGTGCACAAGGATTCGTATTCTTGTTATCGCTTGCTCGGTCGAACCGTATATTAAGCCAGGGCGGTGAGACGCCTCCGGGTTGCCCCTGATCTACGGACCTATCAACGAAACCAACAGTTGCAGGAACTCTGCCGGTGTTTGCAATTGTAATGTTCCTTGTCTTTACATGATCGTACTTGACATGACCAAAGTTGACGCCCTCGAACGTAGGAGAGCGCCGATTAGTGTCCAGGTTTCCCTCTTGATCGTGCTGATGGTCAACCACGATGGTTACGCCAGGACGACCTTCATTCTCAGCCTTGTCAAGCTCATGTACGACGTCCTGATGTACAATAGCCTTCAGTTCTGGGTCCACGGCGTCGTAAGTCAAGGTGAAGACAGCATCTAATGGTTTATGGTCTGAAGACAGGACCCGTTGATGTGACGTATAGTAGTCAAGGTGTAGCTTATCTTCAAACCCGGTTTTTGTAGGTACAACCTCGGGATCGGTTGTATCGTCCAGGTTCTCATCGTACTCATCCGCCGCTCCATCCGTCTTAGGATCATAGTCAAAAAGTATGTCTTCGTCTTCTGCGGCTGCTTTGTCAACCCCTCGCGCTTGCATCTCTTCATCCCTTTTCTTCGCCTCTTCTTCCTCGCGAATCAAACTCTCATACTCGAGTCGATCCTTTCGTGTCCGATACAGTATCCGATCACACCAACTAGGACCTCGTCTTTTCTCACTCGAATCAAACATTGCCACGCTCCCTGCGTCGTACTTGTACGTAGGAAGGAAATAAATGGGACCTTCCCTCCACCCGTCGTGGAATGCCTTACGCGTTCGCATTTGCACGTGTAGCTGGTCGTGGGGTAGCAATGAAGACAGTGTGGTCTGAAGCGAGCTTGGATCAGAGGATGGGTCCATCTGTTCTGAAGAGGGAATTGTAGTTGTAGAATAGACAGAGCTCCCGTTCATAGAACCGGCAACTCTATGAGAAGATGATTCATTATCTTCGAAGGGCCTGTCTGTACCTTCCCCATCCCGAACGACTACTGGGGAATTGGGTCTAGGTACAGCTTCGGTTGCCTTCCTGGGTTCCTGACCATTTCTGTACTCTTTCTGGGTATGTACTGTCAGTAGCCTCCGAACGTCATCCGGAGGAATGCTGTCCAGTCTATAATTAAGATCACCAAACCAAAATGCAAAGTCCTCATCGCCTATGCCCTCACCGAATTCCTCCATCACCCCACCCCCATCGTAGACAGGCTCGAACTTCGTCCTGTTGAGAATTTGTGACGCATCCCAATTTCTGCGCTCCAGACTACCCTTCTCGACACCAGCGGTCAGGTGGCAATTGACGAAGACCATGCGAGTAGTCTCGCCGAGAACAATACGCGCTGTCACAGCACCTTTGTTTCCCATATAGCCCATAAGACCAGTGCCAACGCTAGTCGTACTAATTGATGATATAGTTGGTGAGATTAAAGGCGAAGCGTATATGACTAGGTACAAACCTATCAGTTGCTGCTCAGCTACGTGCAGATATCCTGCCGGCAACGCATCTGCGACTGCTTTCTTCCACTTCTTAGCTGGATGAGGATCTGTAAAGGGCCGTAAGGCTTCGGTAGCGGAAGATATGTCGACAATTTCTTGCAGACCAAGTACATAGAGTCCTATGTCATCTCCACCCGGTATCGAACCCTGATCGTTCTTAGGTATCGTCGACTTCTTCTTCGTCCTCCGAGCTTCCTGGTCTGCTACCTCCTCGATTGTTGCTACTTCATTCTCCCGATGGTTGTCCACACTTTTTCTATCCTCTTCGCTGAGAACAGATCCTGAAAGCCTCTCAGAGACCCCTTTGCCATCAACGAACCAGCCCCCTATATCCCTTTCGGTCCCACTTAGGGAGGCAACGTTCCACGTTCCAACCTTGACTCGAGTTGTATATGGTCTTGTATATTCAGACCTCCGTTTGTGGACAGCCTGGGATAAGGAAAGCTGAGAAGAGATAATCGTTGGCGATCCCGGTTCATCAGGCGTAGATGAATAAGCTCCTGGAATATCCTGTATCCGGAAGGGTGGATAAGGTGTTGACTCAACAGAAGACATTATTAAATGGCCAACAGGGCTTTGGTCAAGCAGGAACAAGAAGCTAGAATGGACGACCTAAGGGATGTTCATGACACCAAGCTGCTTTAAGCTTATACAGCTTCATCGCTTGTGAAAGAACTTAAGTGCAAGAATGGCTAATCTCGGTTTTTGGAATAATACCTACGCCATCAAGCACGACTTGGCAGGTCCCGCGGTCGAGAACTTCCAAGATTGCCGCCGCCTTGTAGGGCTCATTTGTTTTTTACAGGGGACACCCACAACTACGGAGGTCCTGTACACCGTACTCGACAACACCACATTACGAATTTACGAGTGTCTGCGCATTATTGATAATCTTGCCACAGCTTCATTTCCTGCCCTCTGAGCCATCCGATCACAGGCAGCATTTAGTATGACGCCCCGCAAGGCAAAACAACGCCAAGTACAACCCCATGTCGCCAACCCGACCTCAGACTATGAGAGCGACTTTAACAACCCCACTCTAGACGATATACCTTTTCCACCGCCAGCACGAACGAATACCGAGCTCAACCTGTCAGTGATGAAACGCCACCTTCCCGATGCAGTCTCTATCGTGTCAATCGCTTCCTATGCCGTAGTTTATATCTTCTCTCCAACCAGTCAGCAGTGGGAGAAAAATGGCGTTGAGGGCACGCTCTTCATATGCGAACTTTCACCAAATCCATCAGCCGCGCCGAGATATTCAGTCTTGGTTTTGAATCGAAGAGGGCTGGAAAACTTCAAGCTGGAGCTGCTTGACAGTGATGACGTTGATATAACGGAGGAGTATGTGATTCTTCAAGGGCACGATGATGCGGATGTACCAAAAGCGTACGGGCTGTGGATATTTTCGGAGCCTGAGCCTTCTTCCACTGCTCATGCGAGGGAGGTTAACGCCAAGATTATTGAAGAATGCGCATTCAAGGCAAAAGGGGGCAGAATCCCCACTGACCGACAACAACATGTCAATGGGCATAGAATCGGAAAAAGTGCTCAAAGACGCGACTCCCCAGGGGCAAAAGTGCAGAGGACCGAGAGCACTGGCCGGGTGAACGCGCAGCCGGCGACGAGCGACTCCCACCAATCCAACCCTGCTGTGAACACAAAACCATCTGATGTTCTGGGAGAATTATTTCGAAAAGCAACACAAAGCTATCGAGGCTCTAATTGAAGAGATTCCAGATTACGGCTATGGTTGGGCTGCCTTGGTGCGAGCGGAGCTCATACGGATTTGGTTAGCATAGAGATACCCATTCAGCACTTGCAGCCGAGACAGCTATTTACCTACCTTAGATAACCAACATGGGGGTTTCGGAGTGTTGAGCATAAGCAGCACTATCATTCGACAGGAAGAGTGCGTACCTTAGCTTTAAGGTCCCTACTCGAGCAGCCCTAGCAGTGCGGGGCATTCTCAAAAGCTTTCTACCCCACCGACACTATTTTTCATTGCAAAGAAATTGCCGTCATGGAATCTGATACTAAGACTCGTAAGCCCCATACTCTAGATCCAAAGCTATAAGTTACTCATATATTCCGCAGCGCCTTACAAAACCTCTGATCAGACCTCTTTCGCCAACATATCAGCGAGAGACCGTTGGCCTGTTATTATAGTTCGTTAATGGCGGAGTCTAGCTAAAGAAGGGTTCAAAGCTGATCAGTTAAGACAGGAGCAATTGACGATGTTCACCGTGCCATTGTAGACTGCAAAGTTGAAGCGAAGCGGACAGAGGGTAAAACCATTGTGGAAGGGCTGGCGAGGCTCAAGTATGAGTTGCAGCATGACCGACAGATGACGTGAGACTATACTCAGACTTGAACCAATATTTCTTATCACTGAGAAGCATAGGCCAATAGCCGACGATGGACAGCCAGATATACCAGAATACAACAGGGAATTAGAAGTATTGGGATCCCCCACATGGTTCAAGGTGCCTTGGCTATACTCAGAATGCTACCTCTACCGGTAAGAATCCTATTCTTATCCCAGTTGAGAGACTCAGCTCATGCGCAAAAGCTAGACGTATAAGTACCCTCTTTGCCCTCTCCAGTCACTGGGAATCGTACGATGTTTTCGCCCGCCAAAAGATGTCCACCTTCCGCTCCTCCCGCCCCGCCGTCCTCGAACTCGCCACAAAGTACAAGGGGCTGATATCCCATAGGGAAAGTCACGTCTCTAGCGCTAAGAGCATGGAGGAAATAGAATCAGCAGAGCGCGTCCTTTTCACGGAAATGTGCGAGATCTGCCTGTGGGGCAACGCAACCGATCTATCCCTCCTCACCTCCCTGACCTACGAAGACATCCAAAAACTTCAAGGGACCGAAGCGCGCAAGAACTCCGGGAACAACATCCTAAACAATGACCTCCCAGCCGCCTACTCAGTCCTCAAAGCTGCCCAAAAAGCCAATCCTAAGGGAACAAGACGCGTGGACATCGTCCTCGATAACGCCGGTTTCGAGCTCTTCGTCGATCTCATTCTCGCCGGGTACTTGCTTTCCGCCGGCCTGGCTACGGAAATAGTCCTCCACCCGAAAACAATCCCCTGGTTCGTCTCGGACGTCGTCCCCGCCGACTTCGCTGCCCTACTGAGCGCGCTCGCAAGCCCGCAAGCTTTTTACACCACACCCTCCGACGACGACAAGCACGCCGGTAAAACCCCTGCGCCGTTGTCAGAACATGAAGCGTCGGACGTGGAATTCCTGTTCCAGCACTGGAGCCATTTTTACCAAGAAGGCCAACTCCTCCTCCGCCCCAACACCTTCTGGACAGCCGCAGGCAGCTACTGGCGCCTCCCCACCGCTTCCCCTCAACTCCACAGCGACCTTCAAGAAAGCGAACTCGTCGTCTTCAAGGGCGATCTCAATTACCGCAAATTAACCGGCGACGCCATGTGGGACCCCACGACCCCGTTCGCTACTGCTATTGGTCCTATGGGTGCGGGGTCAGGTGTCAGAACATTGGCGCTGAGGACGTGCAAGGCGGATGTGGTGGTTGGGTTGGGGGAGGGGGTGGATGAGAAGCTGAAGGGCGGTGGGGAGGTCAGGGAACGGAAGTGGGCTTGGAGTGGGAAATGGGCTGTTGTGCAGTTTTGTGATGGCAAGGTTTGAGGGGATGGCTTAGACTTGTTCGGTATCTGATTGTACTTCTCTAGAGAATCTGAAGGCAGCGAAAAAGATGATAGATGGTAGAGAATCATAGTGTGCTCGCAATTGGTTCATTGTAGCTAAACCTGATTGTTAAAAACAGTATTGTCTGTCAAGAGAATATGGCAGCGAGTGACAAAGGAGAAAGAATGAAGATTTGGCAACCATGATTACGTAGACCTCACTCCATTGACTATATAATGACATCCACTTACATGCAATATCTCTGAGACATCCAAGCTTCAAGGCATCGCGTTTTCCGCAGCGATGCTACTTGAGGATATGGGCCTGTAGTTCAAGTACGCAGCCACGTTCTTTCCATTTATGTAGAAAAAGCGGTCTGTTAATATGTCTAGAGCTTGGTCTGTTCACATGTTCGATCCTGGAGCAAATCCTCTGAGCCTGGGGCTTGAGAACCTCTTCCCTCAACTATCTTCTACTATTCTTAATTATAAGTATATTTCTATATTCATATACACCGTTGGGGGTTGGCGTCATGGACCCTTCTGTCATCAGTGTCACCTGACCAGATTCGACAGATTTTCTGCCGATCGAACAATCCAAGGTGGAAAGACCCACCTACGTTGTGCTGTAGTAGCATGCTATCTTCTCGTGGCGCTTGGAGATCCCTGATAGAGCCGAAACTAGGTGAATGCTGGCACCGAAGGATTAAAGGCACAAGATCCACGAAGGAGAATAATACTCTTGGAGGTCGTTGGCTAGCAGTGCAAGCTAAATCAAGGTCAGCGTATGATGAGGGCATGACATGCCCAACGGGGATTGCTAAGACGTCAACTTCATCTTCTTGTCTGAGCTCAAGCGCACCGTGTAGCCGCCAAAGAGTACATAGCCCGACGCATCGTACACATATCGCTTGAGCGTTCTAAGCCGCATGGTTAGAAACCGTTCCATGTGTGAAAGTACTTGAATAATATTTATTTTCGCACAGCTCAAAGATCACTAGTAACAGATTTAAAAAATCAACATTTAGAGAAATGACCGTTCCTCGACCTTTCCTACTCACCAAAGCCTATGGGCTCCTTGCGCTTGTTCTGATTTGTCTCCACATCAATGTCTCCATGAGCCTCGTTATCGACCTACTTAAGAGCCACTATATGCTTCCCAATACCAGCGATCTAAATCCGGGCCAATCGGCCCGTTCCAAGGTGAGCAACAAGGCATGTATTTGCACAGCTGAACCTGACTGGGTTGGTACCGGATCTCTAAAAGAAAGTTGCGACGCCGCGTTGTCCAGGATGTAAGTGACTGAGGTTGCTCGGTACCAGAACCGTATGATGGAATTCGCCGCTCTAGGTGTAGTTCCGCCCATACCGCCGCCTTTGATGCGCACGCCAAGAGAATTTACTGTTGGTGAGTGCAGGTATATACAATCAACGAAGTATGGCACTTAGAGATAACCAAACAACAAGGATCATGTGTTATAGCGGTGGTGATGGAGACAGATTTTGGTCCGGAGAATTTGCCTAGCGCACATGGGTTGGACCTCCTTTGGGGTCTGACCTGACGAGTTGGAATTATATTTAATCGCGGGCTTCTGACTTGGTATCTGGATGTGCCGGCCACGTTGGTACTCCTGCATGGACTGTAGTAGGTAAGAAGGATAACCTTCACCTGATAGTCTCACTTCAATAGCTCACTGATGTCGTTGCAAAACGTCAGGGTTGGCTGATAGCATCGGCGTCTTCATCAGGACAGCAGAATCGGACGTAGACAGGCTATTCGTGTATCAGAGAGGCAGTCTCAGTCCTCAAGCAAGCGCGTTGGCGTCGAGTTTGACGCAGTAGAGAAAGCATGGACATATCTCGGTATTGACATCTCACCTGCATCAAGACTTGCTTTGACTGTTTACCTATGAATGCGTGACATTATTTGGTTAGTAGTGAATACATAGACACTGAGAATGACACTGGGAATTTTCCTATTGTGTCAGAGCACAATTTCTGCCGAACGATCAAGAATTTAAATTGTTGAGACTGCAAGCACAGTGCTGTCATCTCTTCCTACAGGAACCTTGAGTACTCTGCCAACAAGCAGTGGCTTGCTCTTCCGGAATGTAGCGGTTATCCCCCAAGGAGATTGAAAGCAGAGTAACTTGACGTTTCCGTTATGAGAGGTTGTGGAGTCCATAGGGAATTGAAGAGATGAGTTGGTGTTGAGTTTTCGATTGGAGCTAAAGGGACTCGGGTAAGCTATCCGAAAGGAGGTTAGTCTAACATCAGGTTGTACAATTATTTGGCCGCCCACTGGCAAAGCATCCTCCACTTGCCCACCTTTGAGCAGGCAGCCTCACATCACTGCCATCGAGTCGCGCAGTCGGCGGCATGGCACCCCTCACCAATGGTCTCACCAATGGACACTCTCGCTCTTTACCCACAGATCCCTCCCTAGTACACACGCGCTTCTCAGATATACCGTCCGCGATTGACATACCGGTTTCGGGACTCGATGCAGAAGAAGCGGTCGAAGTGAATCTTGAAGAGCTACTGGACGACCCCACGGAGCTATGTACGCTCTTGGAACAAGAAGGTGCTGCGAAGAATTTCTGGATGACCATAGCTTTGGCCTACGCAAAGCAACAAAAGGTTGACCATGCCATTGAAATCCTTACAAAGGGTCTAGGATCGCTGTCACGAGGGCCACCGAAAGAGAAGCTTGGTCTACTCAGCCTACTATGTTGGCTGTTCCTTTGCAAGAGCCGCGAGGCACCAAGATTGAAGCCAGATGACCAGCTAGAATCGGAGGCCAGAACGAAGGACTTCTATCTCCAAGCTGCAACCGGCTCCCTGAATGATGCATCGCGCATAAACCCGTCTTTTCCTCCCCTTTTCCTAGCACGAGGTGTGCTGTACCTGCTCCGCGCTTCCCTCCAACCGCCGTCAAAACCTCTTGCGCCAGGAGCAGCAGATCACTCGGAGCGAGCCCAAACTTTACGAGACGCTTCAAAGTGTTTCGAGGATGCGTCGCGAGTCTCTGGTGGTCGGAACATGATGGCAGTGCTGGGAAGAGCAAGGACACAGTTCTCCCTAGGCAAATACGCGGATGCGCTGGACGGCTACCAGGAGGTGCTGGCAAAAATGCCGTATCTGACAGATCCTGACCCCCGGATTGGTATTGGATGCTGTCTGTGGCAGCTTGGGTTCCGGGAAGAAGCGCGTGACGCTTGGGAAAGGGCGTTGGAAATAGTGAGAACACACCTTAATGAATGGTACCACAAGAGATTTGACTGACTTGAACTCTAGGACCCAGACTCGAAGATCGCCAATATCCTGATGGGTCTTTACTATCTCAATGAGAGCTCACACTATGCGATTACAGATCCAGCTTTCGGACCTATCTACAAAAAGGCCATGACGCAGTATACCCAGAAAGCTTTCAAGCTTGACAAGGAGCTTCCTCTTACATGCGCGACGTTTGGAAACTACTTTTTACTGCGAAAAGCGTGGCCAACCGTAGAGAGCCTCGCGCGAAAAGCTATTGAGCTTACGGACGTGAACGCCATTGCTAGTGATGGATGGTACCTTCTTGCGCGAAGAGAACACTATCAAGATGATCCGGATCTTTCGAAGGCCAACGATTACTACAGTAGAGCTGATGCCGCAAGAGGAGGAGGTGATAAAGGTTATCTGCCTGCAAGATTTGGGATCGTGCAAATCCAAGTACTCCTGCAAGATATTGACGGGGCAAAGTTCCGACTAGAGAAGATCATCCAGAATTCGAAGAGCATCGAGGCCATGATGACCTTAGGAGCGCTGTACGCCGAGGAGGTCTTCAAGAATCAAGTCTCCGGTTCGAAAGAGGATAGATCGACGGAAGCCAAGAAGGCTGTAGCCCTACTGGAAGCTGTACGATTGGCCTGGAAAGATGCTCAAAAGAAACTGACTCCTGATTCCTCTGTCCTTGTCTACCTTGCTCGCTTGTATGAAATTGATCAGCCGGAGAAGAGCCTGCAATGTTTGCAGCAGGTCGAGCAAATGGCACTTAAAGTATTGTCCGACAAAGAACCTTCAGAGGGCGTTGAGCACGACGAAGCATGGAATGCTAAGCTCCGCGAAAAGTTATCTCCCCAATTGCTGAACAATCTTGGCTGTTTCCAGTATCAATCTGAGAAGCATGACTCGGCTCGAGAATTCTTCCAGACTGCTTTGAATGCTTGTGTAAAAGCGGGCGAGGTCAACGAAGCTATAGACACCGACGCTCTGGTCACGACTATAAGTTACAATTTAGCCCGGACTTATGAAGGTGCAGGTCTTTTAGACGAGGCCAAGCAAGTTTACGAGGGATTGCTGGCACGCCATGCTGACTACACTGATGCACGCACTCGAATTGCATATATTGAACTCCGACAGAACCCTACCGAAGACGGCCCGAGGGCTATGGCAGCTCTCTATGAGACAGACTATACCAATCTGGAAGTGCGAGCTCTGTATGGGTGGTATCTTAGCAGATCCAAAAAGCGGACCATGAATATTGCCGATGATCAAGAACAACGGCACTATAAGCATACTTTACAGCACCATGACAAGCATGACCGATATTCTTTGACCGGTATGGGTAATCTTTATCTTACCACCGCAAGAGAAATGCGGAGAGACACCGACCAAGACAAGGACAAGCGACGGAAAACCTATGAAAAAGCTGTTGAATTCTTTGATAAGGGTCTGCAGCTAGACCCAAGGAATGCTTATGCTGCTCAGGGAATAGGGATTGCGCTGGTGGAAGACAAGAAAGATCTTACTACCGCCGTCCAGATATTCTCCAAAGTCCGAGATACGCTTCGTGACGCAAGCGTTTACATTAACCTAGGCCACGTGTTTGCGGAGCTGAAGCAGTACTCGAGAGCTATCGAGAGTGTAAGTATTCTACCTTAGCCTAGAAGCAAACAGAAACGCTTACGTTCAATCCCTAGTATGAGGCAGCCTTGGCCAAAGACCGTGCCGGCGATCCCCAAATCCTCGCATGTCTTGGCCGCGCCTGGCTCCTCAAAGGCAAACAAGACAAATCCTCCCTCTGGATGAAAAATTCCCTTGACTACTCCTCCCGTGCCCTTACCATTGCCCCCAACCAAATTCACTTCAAATTCAATATTGCCTTTGTGCAGATCCAGCTTGCTCAGCTCATGTACACCTTACCCGAAGGGCAACGAACCCTAGCGGAAGTGCAAGCCGCGTCTGAGGGGTTAGATGAGGCCATTGAGAGTTTTACGGCGATTGCGCAAAGTAAGAATCCGCCGTATCCGAAACATGATATTGAGCAGAGAGCGAATATGGGGAGGAATACGATGCGGAGACAGCTGGAGCGTGCGGTTCAGGCTCAGAGGGAGTATGAGGAGAAAAATGCGGCGAAGTTACAAGAGGCGCGCGATACTAGGGAAGCGGAGCTGCGCAGGCGTGAGGAAGAGCGGAGACGAGCAGAGGAGATTGCGGAAGAGCAAAGACGCAAGATTGCCCAGGAAAGATACAAGATGCTCGAGATGAGCCGTGAACTTGCCGAAAAGCGCGCCGAAGAAGAACGGAGGAAAGAAGAACTTGAATACACCGAAGACGAAGAAACTGGTGAGCGTGTGAAGAGGAAGAAGACGAAAAAAGGAGGGAAGAGGAAGAAGAAGGGGGAAGATACAGACACCGACGGAGACGGCGAGGTGGTGCGGAAAGGTGGCAAGAGCACCGAAAACAGCAGTGCCGTAGGCTCAGACGACGGCGAGAAAGGCAGAGTCACGAAAAAGAGAAAGTTGCTTAGGAAGAGGGGAGAGGGCAAAGTTTCCAACTACAAAAGCAGCGAGCTCGTTGTCGATAGCGATAGCGACGGTGCCAATGAGATTGCCCCAGCCAAACCCGTTACGAATGGCTCCGCTCCTGTAGATGAGCAAGAGGAAGAGGATCCCGACACCAGAATGGCGGATCCCGACGACGAAGATGAAGACGAGGATGAAGCTATTGTCAAACAACCCCGCAAAAACGCCTCTCGCCGCATCGCCGACGATGATGACGAGGACGAAGAAGAGGGCGGGGAATCAGAAACCCCAGCGCAGAGCATTAACCCAGGGGAGGAAGCAGAAGAGGAAGAGGGGAAGAAAGCGAACGTTTTTGCAGATCCGCCGAATATCTCCATGGTAGACGAGACAGTCGGCGCAGCAGGCGATGAAGACACTGCGGAGTATGGTGCCACAGGGGGTTTCACTTGATCTAAAACAATTACTACCAGCATGCCTAGTTTTGGGAAGGTCAAAATTGGTGTTTCCGCATAGCACTGGCGTTCAAAGGCGTCCCTTGTATTTTTAGTTCAAAAGCGAGCTCATGAAGAGATGAGCTGGAGGCGGGCAAACGGTAGTGTGTATCTGATATCCAAGGAATCTTTACTAGTGGTTTACGTTGGGGTTGATTTGCCGAGATACCATTTTTAGTTGTGGGATTAAAGAAGTTTATGGCATGAGTGGGGTGCTGGTCAGTGCCATACTGAAATCTTTGATTCTACAACCAAAACAACCCATCATTCTCCTCTCTTCCATGATCGAACACACGGCACCAAAACAAATTCCCCCAACATCAACAAGAACCTCACTCCAGAATTATCCCCAAAACAAGCAGCGCGCCATCCTCGAGAATTATTCAAAGCTACCTTACTCAACACTTATATCTCTCTCCTAGCCGCGCGCTAGCGGCTGCTAAATTACTCGCGGAGTAAAGCTACTCGCAGAGGATGTAACACAAGCAAGATCGTCAAGCCAATCATGGGACATAGGACACAAAGAAGAATGGCTAGAAGCTTCATAACCAGTGCAAGAACTACCGAATCTAGGCCACTAGCTGGGGACTCAAAGTGCCGTTGCAACGCACCAGCGGGATTTTCAAATCGAGATTCAAGCCGTGCCTGAGTCAACAAACCTTGAAGTTTATGGGTAGTATGAAGTACATTTCGAGCATGCCTGAGCTCCAATTCTTACTGAACCACAAACAGGTGGCTTATGGGACACGCAACTCTTCACATGCGGGAGGGAGCTCTGGCGCGGGGGAATTCTGGATAGGAGGATTGATTAGGTGTTTGAAAAGCCTCGAGGTCTTAGCAGGTGATGGGCTCGGCTGTTATATGTGTCACCTGATTAGTGTTGCGGTTGGTGCAACTGTTGTTGGGTGAGATTCGAGATGGACAATGAAGGCTTAGGATGAGGTTTTTGGGGGAGTTTTGGTGTTATGCATATGGTTGGATGGTATCTATCTTGGCGATCTTCTTTAGGTAACTAAGCTCAACAGGATATAGTTCAATGATCATTCATCTGTTCAATGATAATGTCAAGCAAAGACGACTTTCTTGGAGAAAATGCGCCCCTTCTAGAAATGAATCTTGCAATAGAGTCTATGTCCCGTAACAAATCTCGGAATTAAAGGTTTAATGAGAAAACAAGCGTTTAGAAGGCACTGGATAGACTGCTGACTTACCTATAAAATATGCAGATGGATTGAGCGACAGGAGGATTCTAAAAATATGTGGATAGTGCAGGAGGCAAGAATCAGGACTGACTTTGCTAGTAATCATTGATTTGCTTATATATAGATGGTAAACATGAACAGGTAGCTAGATCCATCGATCGGTTTGAGGTCACTTGAAGGGGTTGTATGTCTGTGTTCCCCGAGGATTTTTAGAATTCCCATTCCAATAATTTCACGCAACCAGGACTTCCCCATGTTAGCCGTGTGCCTGGAGAAATTCTGTAAGGTCTTGGTGTAACTGTGTACATCTTGAACATGAATAGTGGCTAGATTCTCTAAGGACTTTAGGTTGTAGACCTTCTGATCGACCAGAATGAAGAGGAACTCTGGTTGTATATCTGAACGTTTGAGTGGTCTCCTTGCAGAAGCTCGAAGGTTATAGCGCCAGTAAAATTCGGCATAGTCCAACACCATTTTTCCCGCTTATCATTTTTCCAAAACAAACGGTATATATATGAGAATTGCACACTCTTTCCCACTAATAAAATAGGTACATTGGCTCAGTCATCAAATTCACCAAAGTCATCAAATCCGCCATTTCGAGTCGAGGTCCATGGTTCGAGTCCTGGACCATGCAAATTCGACAACATACTAAGTCCTACCTTGGATAGTACCTCATGGCTGTTCGCGGTGCTGTAGTCTAAGATTACTAATTTCGATGATGACGAAACACTTTCGAAGCTGTGAGATGTCTAGCGACGCTAGTAGCATCCTGCTGGCGGGGTGTGAAAGTGGTAGGCAGTGATGTAGCATCCCGCTGGCGGGATGTGAACACTTTTGCTATTTTTTATACCATGCTTGGTTCTACCCCCAATGGCCATCAAGCTAAGAACACACAGTGAGTGTAGTTTAGAGGCTGTTCAAGCTTTTAATAATAGTTGTCATGAATTGCAGAAACCCTTCCTGGTCATGCAGCGAAAATCTTACTATGGGCAGGTCTTTTAGTAACACCTGCGGGTTGGACAGTAGATTCAACTAGCTCTTTGCTGAAGAAACATCTCAAGCTCGCAAAACTGCGGCAATCGGTCAGGGGAGTGACGATTTCGTGTAATCGCTTGCTTTAGCTTCTGTCCTATGCCATACTGTTATCGAGCAGGTGAGAAAAAATATCAGTTTTATAATTGCCTTAATTCAATACCGTAACACGTCCCGAAGAGAAATCCTTCTTTACTAGTAGAGAAACATGGGCAGTTCGAAGGGCCTCATTGGCTAATGATTAATCGCATCGTCCGATGTTGTGAATATCATGTGTCAACACAGGAAAACTCGTGATCCTCAAAGCCCTAAAATAACACGATTCGTCCCATCTTATTTCCCTCAAAACAAACTTCTTGATCAAGGCAAATTTTTATTACCAGCTTCTTGAGCAGAATCAGTGCTAGTCGATCACTTGTTAGGCACTGTAGGTCAGCATACTCGTCGAGCGAACGTGGGAATTGCAACTGCTTACTGGGACCAGTTTCACGTTCTCAACTCCCTACCTACCAATCCTCCAGCATCTGAACAGCCAATTCCGTTACAAGCAAGGTCAGCAGTAACAAAGTCCTTATAGGAACACCAGAGAATCTTCTGAACGCCGAAGGATAATCTGTAAGTCATAGCTCTGGCTCTAACTTCGGAATCACAATCTGTACTACGCTCCCGACTGCACCACCCTTCTGAATTGGCAGCTTGAAACCCTTGAAGTACGGAAGAAACTTTGACCAAGGAGCGTTTGACTAACGAAAGTAGTACTTTGACAATTGTCCTCGGACCGTGCAAGCACAGTTTAGAAAGCGATCCTTATTCTGCATATTGTTCAAGGTCAGTTGCTGCATTTTTAGTTGGGTTTGCCATGTTCGGCCGGTCCTAAGAAGCTAACGCATAGAGGAATCAGTTGCACTGTATCATATCTACAGGCTCTTTAAGCTATTCTGTATTCGGGGTATCAGCTCTTGAACATAAAGTCAATCGGAATGGAGCAGACAAACCGTATCGACAGTGGATCGAAGCCCACCGGAGCGAAGAGACCCCATGAGTCAGACGATGAGATGGAGCGTAAGATAAAAATCCAGAAGACAGAGGGTTGGAATGAGAGCCAGGAGGCGAAATTTGCTGGGCTCAGAGGCGTAAATACCGCAGAGCAGCAGCTCAGCCTTAACCAACCTACTGGTGGCACAGATCCAACCGCCTTCCAGGGAGGATCCAGCACTGATGATGCACTCTGGAATATGGGCACAACAAAGTCAACCACCAAAGATAATGCGCATTCTGCGGGAGACCCAGCTTTTATACGGTCTCAATCAGCACCTCTTTAAATCTGCACCAGATGACACTCAGTATTTGGTTTAGGAAAGGGAGCTTTGCAGCCAAGCGGCCAAACCTCGCGGCCTAGCCTAATGAGTTATCTCCGCGCATTGTTTTGCCTGGTGAAAAGGGAAGAGTAGAGGTGGGATTCGATTCGACACAGCTTCTGCAATTTCTATTCGACAGGTCAAGCTCTAACCCGCCGGAGTTTTGGTCCATTATGATTCCTTTCGACCGCAAATCCCAGTCTTTCGGTAACATGCCTTTCACACCTAAATCGAGCGCTTAAGGTCATATCTCCGTGGAGGATAGTCTGCAGTCTTCGTTGTAACAAGCTCGTGCGGATATCATAACGGCCAGGCTTGTTCGTCGTATTCGATCTTCACCCATGTTTCAAAAGCCCCAAAAGCTATCGATTTCACCAACCTCTTTAACAAGTAATTTGTGGCAGGCCAGCGCGTTGGAAGTTCGGGGTATGGCAAGTGGCAAGCTATGTATCAAATAGGCTTACTACTTTGAATAAGCCTATCCATATCTTTCCTTACAGATTAGTCTTTGGTAGTTTCCCATGTAGAAATTTTAACAAAAGTCGGAAGTTCAACATGCAAGTCTGTTCATCAACAGAATTACCGATGGAACTGCAAAGCGGTACGATTGTGGACGTCCAATTTGAGCTTATGCGCTAAAGGCAGATTGGCCTAGCGCAAAGCTCATGCTCACCTGCTGGAAAGGGGTATGTTGCACACCATTCATGGATATCCTCCATCCATGAATCAAATGATAATCCATGAATGGATGCCCCCAGTGTTGGAACTCCCCACCCATGGGTGGGGTGCAAAATTAAGCCTTCATCCATGGATCAAATGTTTTATTGATGGATCAGGAATCATATAAATGATAAAGCTGTTCTCATTTTCTGCTATGATCTGTAGCTGAATAACTATCTCACCATCATCTTCTCGCTCTACACACGTCGGGACCGCATGCTTTTGTTATGCGAGATCAATTTAGACGAAAGAAGATGAAGAGTAGTACAAGAGAGCACAGCCTAACTTCATGATCGTGAAAGCTATAAGATCTATATACGATCAAAGATCCATAAGTTTAGCGTTTGATCCACGGATGAAGGTCTGAATTTGCACCCTATCCATGGGAGGGGAGCTCCACGAATGGTGCGCAACAGGTACCTTAACTTTAGATTTTCGTTCTTATGGCAAGTAGCACTGGGCTGTCTAAAAATTAGAGGTAAGTCCTGACACTTCATGAAATCTCATGCCAACGCTAGTTCTGGTCTTCGTACTGGGGACCCTGATATCTTGCGTTCCTAATGGCTCTTAGATTCTCTTTACCCATTTTTCGGTCGGGAACAGATGTCCGTACCAGAATGGCACATTGCATGTTTGTACACTTTAGATTGTTTCCTAATGGCTAGTGTGGTTCTTGAAAATGTCTTACCATTGTGCAGCTTGAAAACCCCCTGTTGATGAAGCTATGTGAAGAACTCAGGGGAAAATACGTATTCACCAGCGAAAAACGAGATGAAGGTATCATTCCTCGGTGCTCAAGTCAATTACTTACCCTCTTCGTGTATGTCCATGGAAAACAAGTTCTTTAGCTTTCACTCCATCAATGAAGATATTTTTGTTTCGCCAGCTGGTACATATACTGCATTGAAGCCCACTCTTTCTTCTATCTACATCTCTTTCTCTATTATGAATGATCGCCTTTGCTGAACCCGAAACTTCTCAATCATAAAGACTGGTGCCTTTACTCTTGTGTAAGTCTCCCGGAATACTGATAGTACTAAGGCCGCTTACAAGGTCTTTGCTTGGTCTTCATTCTCCAAAGCTCCTTTCTGCCACGCATGAATTTTCCTATTACTTGATCCGATACTTCTACGTGACTACTCTCTGATACACGGACAGCAGGACATACGATCGATTATGCTGTAAGTTTTATCTAGAATCAGCAACCCTTTCAACCTCGGATATACTTCGGAACTTCGGCATCCCACATCCTTTTATGAAAAAGCCAATGAACGAATATGGGGGGATCGTTTGTTCTCTGGATATATCTTGTCTATAAACTGCGTGGACATTCCATATGCATATTGAAACTTCTGTGACTTTTCAGAGTCATCTCTTTGTTATAAACTACTATATATAGTCTCTTGAGCATACGAACACTTCTCATATATATTCTATCACTCCCTTGCACAATATGAACACAAGATTCAGTGGAGAGATATGTTGGCCTTAAATGGTCGGTGCAACATTGCTATTGCTTGTGCATATACAGTACAAAATTCGAGGCTATGATGTTGCCAAATCCTTGTTGTCAAACTACTCTTGTACAGTTGCCACGAGCCCTTTATAAGATGAATCCCAACAAGGAAGGGTAGTCGGCTGGGCAGCAATGACTTCCAAAGGATCAAGGAGCTGGGGGTGTGTTTGAGGAACCACAATATCGAGCACTCAACCTCCAGGTAGTTGTACTTCGCCCGCCAATGTGAGCTCAAGGCAAAGGGTCTGTGGTACATGCTGATATCCGCATCAGCTGCTGTGTGGATCCATGAAGACTCTGCTCCTTGTAATGTTAGGGGAAGGGTGTTGTTATTTGGGCAGACGGATTGTACCATCTTCAACTACTACTGGGCCAGAGAAGAGCGCCCAGACACCCTTTGGCAGCAAATCCAAAATTTGGGTGCTCCTTTGGGTATTGCGAACCTAGTGGAATCATGGTGGTACGTAGGAAGAAAAATCTGGATTTTCGTAATAGCTTCATCGGCACTTGGATCTTCAGGCCAGGTCTTCCGACGTTGGGCTCAGCCAACGACTGTACGTCTTTACGCAAGCAAAATGTGACACATCATAGATGTGCTGGGCTTGTTAATGTGTCGAGGAAAGTCTTTGACTTCACCTTGGTCCCCACAAACAATTTCTTCGCGGTGTTCCAACACCACTTTAGATTTGGTGTTCTTCCGTACTATATTAAAAATCTTTTCATACCATCAGCTTTGCTTCTTACAAGTCCCAAAGTTTATCCTTCAATATACAGAAAGTCTTGATTGTATTTAAAATTCTTCTCCTAACAACGAATAGACAGAGACAAAGGAGGCAGTATCCAGTGTCACAGCTGGTACTGCGTCTTCGAGGAAGATGGAGAATGACCCAGCGGAGTCAGAGGTGTTGGAAGATGAGCCCGGTTATATTGACAGTAGGCAATATCTACCGCTTTCTCCTGCATCACAAACCTAACATAGCTCAAAGTAGAAGAAGACGATGCTCTGGATGAGGATATAAATGAGCACAATGTCGATGATGAAGATTTGGAAGATTCAGAAGGGGTCGAGGATGGACATATAGAAGACCACGTTTTCGACTGGGGCGATCCGGTGACGGGAGCAACGGGTATGTTTACTTGTTCCCCAGCAGAAGAACCTGCGGCTCATCACTAAGCTCAATAGTTCAAGCGATCCACCACGACCATTATAGGTCAATGTTTATCGAGCAGCAAAACGCCCTGGGAGAGTATGGTGCGTATACCCAGAGAAAACGATTGATGGCAGTGCTGATTGGAGTAGATCACGAGCCAGACTCCGGAACTCTGCCAGGTGATGTCACATGTTTCCACGAGGACTACAAGCACTGTGGACCCGACAGACCAGATTGGCCGAGAATACTATACCAATACAAGCCTGATGATCAACGTCCCTGCAAATCAAGACCGGGGAAGCTCCTCAGCCCCGAAGGCTATGTGGTCCTAAACAGCCAAAACGAGCCATTGCTAAATTTCCCAAGCATCCCGTTGACAATCTCATCAGAGTGTAAGGGCTGGATGCTGGAAGCTTTCAGTCGTACAAATAAATGGGCGACGATGAAGCAAATCCGCAGCCGGATGATTGGAGCTACTAACCCGCGTGATGGCAATCTGAGCATGCGGATGACCCGCTTCAGAAGGAAAGCCGGAGCCATCACTTGGGGGCCAAGTGGTCGAGAGAGCGAGGCATTCGAAGACTACATGGACCAGAAGCTACCCCAAGCATGCAAGGCAGCAAACTCCATCGAGGGTTTCCGCGATTTGTATCCACACGAGATCGCCAAAATGGAATTTCGAAACGTTGGTCGTCGTCCGAATCGTGCACGACAAGGGGCCAAAGATTCTTCGGATGAGAAACTCCGGCGAAAGCGTGCTGCAGCGCTGCGCACATATAAAAAACTTCTTGCTAAATTTAACGCCGAACATGGTCAAGCGGTTGGCGAAGTTGATGTAGGTGATGAAGAAGACGAAGAACCAGAAGAGGATTATGAGGATGAAGGAGAGAAAGCAGAAGATGACGGGGAATGGGAATGGGAAGAGGACGATCAACGCCTCAATATGGACAGGGTTGGGGACTCAGAATCTGAGGTTCCCCCTGAAGATGGTAATTCATTTTGGTACAACGAACAAGAGAATGAGAGCGATCACGAGTCACTCTCGGAGCCAGCTTCGACTCATACCACCAATGGACAACAAATTCAAGGGCCAGGTGCCTCGTCAGGAAATTCGGATGTCGAAGTTACTGATGATTTGGTTGATGATGATCGAGGGAACGGCAGCGACAGTAGCCACTCAGACTCGGTCGAAGCCAGCGACTCCGAAGTAGGAAACTTTCTTTACGAAGATCCTACCACGGCAGCAGAGTCGCAATTGATTCAGCGCCTACTGATACCAACGATGACGCACTTCGCCTTTCTCATGGGCTGTCATCCTCCCCAGACAGATCCTAACAGAAGCTATGTCCACCAGTGGGGCGACATCGCTACGGTCTTGGGCCAGCAGTTCGACGAATTTGCATTTCAGCCACCAGCTTTCCTTCTAATAGGCCTCGTTGTGTTCAATGCCTATACAGCAGAGTGGAACTTGCCTTGGGATGAAGAAAGATATGGGCCGCGTCTGGATTTGGAAGGGTTAGACGTTGCAGTATTCACGGAGCGATCGTTGGGTGATTGGAGCTGAAAGACCAATGGCATCTTTCGACATTAGCATAAGGTAGCAATATAGGTTTCCACTGTCAAGGAATATGAATTCGGCTGATCGAATAGCATAAGTCATCTCGCATGAAAAATGAAGACCTCGAACTTTATGATGAGCAGATAAGGTTTTCATACTAAAGCAGATCGGTACTAGCTCAGCATTTAGCCTGGCTTTTTTGCAGCCAACTTTCGATGAACAACATCAACAAGCATAGACAGTATGTTGCACCCCAGTGGAGGTTAGCCGAGTTCCATGGATCAAGGCCTCATCGATGGATTGGAACCTTTTGATGGAGAACATTCATTACTCGGCGAATGCTGCAAATTGTCATCTCTGGGGATCTTCATCCATCGATGGGATTAGTATTCATGAATCAGGTGGTTATAAAAATTGAAGCAATTCCCGTTCTCTACTGTCTGACTATCTGGTTATCTGACTGTCGCCCTCCCCTCCCCTCGGCCCCTCCTTGAGCTCCTCCTCCCCTTCCTTCACTTTCCTACACGTTGTTGACGCTTGCTTCCTTCCTCTACCGGGTAGAATAAGAGAGCACCGTTTGACCCTATCTAAGTAGGGCTTTTGATCAAAAATAGGCCTTCTGGTTTATGACCAATATCCATGATTATTAACCCTATGGATGGATCAAGACTCGTAGTGAAGGAAATTTACAGCTATTGCCGGGTGATGTTCTCCGTTAAAAAGGCTTCCAATCCATCGATGAGGCTTTGATCCATGGATTCGATAATTAGATCGATGCATCGGACATATCCATGGTTCGGGTGCAACACATACACTGTTACGCAAGTGCACTTCAATGATGGTTGTTGCCTGTGTCGGAAACATCTTAAGTACTCTTAGATCCGATGGCATACAGCTAATCTCATCAGAAAGTAGAAGCTCGTGTATCTACGAGCCCCAATGTTTCATTCTCCGATTCTTCTTCTTTTATCCGATCCAACCATCAGGATGTTATCAAGTCTTCTTCTTTCATCCTTTACCCAAAGCAGGTTAGAAAATAGCCACGTTAGTTTGAATCGTTGGCTGCAACCTTCGAGGATGAGGATGACGCTAGTGAGAAGTCCGAGCGGGATATCGAGTCTTTGAAGGATTTGTTGTTTAGCGGAATGATGATGCTGTTATAATTTCGTACTAAAGTGAGAGAATCTGTACGAAATTCTTCATTGTTCCGGATTATTGATCTGTCGCAGGATATCGACATGCAGTGGCTGAATAAGGCTTGCGGTAACTCCAAAAGTGGCTGACTGGATTCTGCGATTCAGCTGGCTCCAATCATGACCCCGTGATACCCATCATCTCAGTTGATCATCTCCACGTGGAGTAGTACCTGGAGATATGACAGAGCGAAAACTTGAGTTGGTGTTAGCCCGCGAAGCTCCAATTGCGCCAGGGATTTTAAACCAGCAAGAATTAAAATGATATCAACATGTCCTTAGAGAACAATAGCTTATTAGATTTGGCCGTAGGGGAAAGCAGGAAGTACAAGCCAGTACAAGGGACATGTGCAACCCTTTCGGAAGAACTTCGTTGTTGCAGGGGAGAAAGCCAGTGATTGACATAAAGCCGTTGCACGATGAATAATGAATATCGCTGGCACCACTGTCACATCCGATCAACACAGCCCTTCACTAGCAACGGGAGGCACCCTCGACTATATCTTATTTTTTCGCAACCATATTCAACCTACCAAAATTATATATGAGGTAGCCACTATCAGATATTTCAGGGCGCAGTGGCCCCAACAGGGCCAAAGCTTGATCTCCACCTCTTCTTTTCTTTCGTAAGTAATTGTTGTATATTCTGAATATATATATATATATATATCGTGACGAATCCCATCGTTGGGTACTAAGAAATTGGGACCATGAGCCAGCAGCCTGGTGTTAGTTGGTACGGTACGGCTCGTAAGATGATTGAGGCAGGCATTTCGACGGTCAAGGTAAGTGGAGCCCTCAGTCAACATTGAACAACTATTAGAGCACGGGTGATAAGCTGACGCTGGTCCAGTATCTTGAGTTTACCAATAGTTGTTCTGCCCGTTATCTGTGATGGCACTTCAACCCAATAATTGCAATGGTCTTCCACCTTCATGGGCTTTGCGCCCTTGCCGAAGCCTAAGAGGTTCTGCTGCTATTGCAAGACGTGGAAAAGATATCGATGAGACTCGATGGACAATGTGCCTTCATCAGTGAGTATACAACACATTTGTTTTTTGTCATTCCCATTGTCCTGACATGCTCACAACACCCTTCATTTTGCTTCATCTCTGGTCTATAACATCTCCTAAACACTCTAGATTCACTAATCCAATGTCTCGACACGAATGGCTGCCACACATTGGGGTACCGCACATTTCATCTTGGCCTTTATTAACAATGTTTTCTCAGACAATGGAACTCCTTGACTCCCAACCTTTTCCATCTAAATCCCTGAACATTCGCAAGATTTCTGACAAGCCAAAGTGCTTTAGTTGTCTTATCTCTTCCACACTCAACCCGAACCCTTTGTGGATAACGCATTGCCGATATCGCAACCTCAAGTCCGGCTACAGAAAACTACTCTGGGGATTCGGTCCTCAAAGTCAGAGATTTTACTAGTTGTCTTTAGTATCTTGCTGAAATCTGGGGGTCTTTATCTTTCTACGACAGCCGCTTTGTCATAGTACGTTTGGCAAAAGGATAAGATGTCAAGTCCTGAAGAGGAGACTTTCGAGGAATTCCTAGAGAAACGTAGGATATAACCTATCACATCTAAGCATGTACTGACTCTTTCAGATAACCAAATACTTGAAGTCATAAGAAACGCGGAACCAGTCGTCAACCCACAAATCGAACCACATTGGGTGGCTCCTTACCAGTCTGATCAGACATTTGGAATTCTCAACCCCCCAGAAAAGACTAATGGTTCGTTGCCTCCAGATGATGGAACACGTGGAGATCGATTCCCAGATGCAGAGGAGTTCATTAACCAACGATTCGAGCGCCAACGATCGACTCCTTCCAAGCGTGGCTTTGTTAATTTGCCAGCAGAGCATACCAATCGGTTAGCTCCATATGCTGCTTTCAATGATACGGGCAATCATCGCTCTTTAGAACGTACTCTAGAATCGGGAACTCCAACATTCCAACCGCCAAAAACATCAAAGCGATCGGAGAGACTTGCAAATCTGGAACGACAAGTCGGCCCAGGAAGACTTGGAGCAAATGGATTAGCGAAAGGACTGGTTCGATCACATACGCCTGGGATAACAGAGTGGTGGTCGCAGGACATGAATGCGTGGAGTGAGTTGCAATGATGGTCCTCCGTTGCGCCTAGTTTCCCTTGAGACTAATCATTCTGCAGTACCTGCAATATACCACGAAAATCTGAGACCAAGCTTACTTGCCGAAGCCAGTCAATTAGGCAAGTATGGTAAGTATTTTCCGGTGAATTTGAAAGTCGAGTGACTGACCAATGCAGAATATCCACGCGCAAAAGGGAATGACCAATTCGACGAAACCAGCTTTCTCTTGGATCAGCAATATTGGGCTCCAGATCGGGAGAACGGCTGGTATCAGATCAAAGACCACGTTCTATTTCGCTTTCAACGAGACGGCTATCCTGTACCTCAAGGAGAAGTCGAAATCTGGTACTATCAAGGCCGTATTGTCCTCGATATGGATAATCACCCGGTCAAAAAGTACTCCAACATTCCCGCATGCTGTAGTAGCGATATGGAGGGTTGGCTAATGGAAGCCATCTCTCGCCTGGATGGACGAATTACTCAGGCTGACTTCAGAGCTAGAATGGTATGTATATTTCGGAATTATGCGCCTCAGTTTTCGGATTTCGGATTTTCAAACTTGCTTGGCGAGTGCAAATATTGTATCTGCTATGCAGCTCGTTTACTCTGTTACGAAAGTAGATGCTAATTCTGATATTTCCATAGCCCTCCACGCGGACGACCAACACAGGCGAAATAAAGCCTCTATTTGCCTTGACCGCATTGGGTATGAGAATGAATCGTTTCCGCGACGAATATTCGTGCCCAGCTTGGAATTCCCGTACTGGTGGAGAGAAAATCAAAGAGTGGTTCTGGAATCGCATGTCCCAAGGAGATCGCCGAATGCGCATGACCTGTGGATTGCGTAAGTTGACTGAGTTGGAGCTTGTAGAACTCAGGGCTCTCAACAAGGGCACTCATCCTGAGCGCGCGGGCAGAAATGCGTTGACCAGCGAAGAACGCTCAAAAAGAAGTGCAGAGGCTGAAAAGAAACTTCAACTGAAATACGGAGAACAGGCAACAGAAGTGTTGACTGGTTCTAAGCGTAAGCGTTACGAAGCTGCAGTCCCAGGATTTGGTGATTGCCAGCCAGCTGTGGCAGCAAAGCGAGTCAAGACACCTAATCACTTCCCCAATAATGAGGAGGTACATCGTTATCAGTGGAACCGTGACGGAGAACTCTACGGTCAACCTTACAACTTCTGTCAAGATGTAAGCAACGGTAAGCGCAAACACGCAGATACAGTTGAGAAATCAGACGACGAAGAACCAACTGAGAGTAGCAAACGGCAGAGGAGTCAAAGATACCTTCATCAACATTCTCCCAGCGGGTACCATGTCACCAACGGAACCACGACAGAACAAAGCTCTTTAAGTCGCCGTGGAACATACGATTTGTTGAGCCGTAACATCAATCCGTCAAGCCAGTCAAGTCTCCAAAGTCTTGCTGAGTATGGGCAGCCTGAGACAAAAAAGGGCAAGCGTGCTCTCGAGTCTCTGCCCCGTGGATGTGGGACCACGCCTATGGAGAGCAATCTACAGGACCAAACTCAATATTCCTCTCATGGTCTCTTTACAGCGGAGACCTACAGTCCTCAATTGTACCCAAGCTCTCGATACGAGCAACCTCACTCTGCGCAAGGAAACCATGGCCGGGGCCTGTACAAGCGCACAGCGGACGCGTCCGGGAGCCCATATGAGACTACCGAGCAGCCAATATCTAATACACAGGGATCACACGTTGACTCTTATGGCTTCGATGATGATCTCAACTTTCCTTTGCATACTTATGAGGTACCGTATCCCATTTCTAAACGAGAAGCCTCCACGAGCAAGCGAAAGCGAGACGAGATCATTGAGGAATCAGACTCAGGAGAGGACATATCTTTGAAGTTGATTCCAAAGCGCCAGAAGACAACCCCATCGGATAAATTATCTGGTAAATCAACCTATTCACAGCCAACTCAGCGCAAGCGATCGATTGGGCTCAAAATCCACACTCGAGTCTCCAGTGCCGGCAATGCTTTTAACAATATAAATCCGGCGAGTCAACCTTCCAGTGATGCGGATCCCCAAAAATTGCGCAATGTTCGGGAACCTGTTGTTCTTAGCGATGAAGTGGAAGTGATCAATAAAAGACCTGTGAGCATTCGGAAGCCCTTGGCTGATCAGAGCGGAAAGGCCACACCACAAGACTACGCAATCAAGAATGCCGAACCTCTTCCTTCTGGAGCAGTGGATTTCCGTTTTGTCGAACCTATACTTGAGGGCGAGCGGGAAAGCATCACACTTGCTTTAGGGTATACTCGATCTGAATATATTTGTCTCATGAAAGAAGAGCCTCCACAAACTTCTACTGGGGAAAGCTATACTACGCAGCATGCCGAAATTCAGGCAGCACTGGCGGCACGATGGGTCGCACCAGAACCAGTCCCACAGTTGGTGCGTCTTGGGGCTTGGAGCACGACATTTGCGCATTTCCCTTTTCCCGACATTGAAATGTCGAGTGATCAGCAAGAAGATTTTGCAAAAATCTGTAAGGAAGCGGTGCTAGGTTTCTTTGATCCCGCACATCAGACGGCTGAGGAAAACCTTCAACTTAGCATTGATCAACAACTTCCTGTTGGCGAAGAGGAACCCGATTCGCTTTTTGAAGGTGATACTTTAGTGGCCAATCCCGAAGATGAGCTAGATCCAGAACAGGGTCGGGATGAAGAAACCGATCTCAGCCCCTTGGATAGGCTAAAGAAGGAAAACATTCCCATTAGCGATGGCTCGCAGCTGCCTGTTATTGATGATGAGACCGACAGCTTCAACTCACTTTTCGACGGGGATACGCTGGTCGCTGATCCCGAGCATGAGCCAAAGCCCAAAGAGGGCCAAGGCGAAAAGCCTTCCGCCAGCGCTCAGGCTGCTATTGAAAATCAAGATGAACTAGACTCGCTTTTCGAAGACGATACTTTGATAGCGGATCCTGAAGATGAGCCAAGCCCGGAGGAAGGTCAGCATGAAAAGTCTGACACCAACCCTCTGGATGCTTTGACAGGCCAAGCCGATGACTTGGCCAGTCTATTTCCTGAACTCGAAGGCCTTACTACCCAGTTCACTTACGAAGAGCTTATGGGTGTTGAACTTCCCCCTCTTACAGAGGATGAAATGCGCGCCTTGGATTCACTGTGAACGATTTCCTAGCTTAAATAAATCATGCATCTCAAACAGAGCTTTCAGAGGCGTGTGGTTCATCAAACGGTCTTGACTAGTGATATAGCATTGATGCCAAATAAGATCTGAGAATAAGTTTTGTTTCTCATGGACATACGTGTGCTATTTCCGGGCATGACACACTCATGCCAGCTCGGAAACTTCAAAGGAACCTTCAGGCAGACCCACGAAGAGCGTAAGCCGACCGCTAAACCTTCGAGCGGACCGACCACAAAGCACAACAGCCCACATTCCTTATCGCTATCGACAGTTGTCAGGAAGAAAATACTGATACTGGTAAAGGATAAACTACACAACCTACGACAACAGACGAAACGTAGCCGTGGTGCGGAGTGTAATGTGAATTCAATTTTTTGAGAATTGCGGCGACGACAGTCCTACAGCCAACGAAAATATACCCAAGAACCCAAAAGAGCTCACTATTGATACGAAGATAAACTCAAAGAAATGCAAGCGTAAGCTGGCGTGGGGCCGCTAAAAATTACGCCTGAGAACTGAGCTCGGAAGTACTTTGCAAGTGCCAGCGTGTAGCATCAGGCTAAAGAATGTCTCTTCCTCGCGAAACAAATACAGCGCGGTTTCTATTGTTGTAAGATCACTCTCGGCAGACAAGCAACCCTTCACAGTAGATCCGAAAGCCAATTTTCTCCCAGCCTGGGCCGAATATAGACCCGCGCTACCGAAGGAAGCAGTAAAGCCAAGGGCCATTGCTAGAATCAAAGCTGAGCAAGCGGTGAACAAGCCAAAGATTGCAGGATTCACTTTTCCCAAGCGATTGGGCGCACCAAAGCTACTAAGAGGTAGGAGAGGGGGGAAGTGATGGTGCGGTATCTGGGGTTCTAGGGGCTTTTCTGGGAAGTGGACGAGATGGATGAGGACTATTGTGCGTATAAGGATGGGCTCTAGCGAAGCCTCAGGTGGAGGTGTTTTTGCTGGTGAGGCAATTAGGGGATGGTGAGGGTGGGGGTGGGTATGAAGGGTTTAGGTTTGTGGGATTGTGATACGGTATATTAACGATGGTTCCGTGAATGAAAGATGACTTTAATAACTATAACGAACTTTAAGTCCTTGATGTGCACCGCTCTTGATGCTTTGCCTTTCAAATACAACGTTGATAGGTCGAAATGCTACGGGAGATAAAATTAGGATTATACTCCTTTATCAAACCTCAAAAAACTCGCGCAACTTGTTGATGATTCGCTTCTAGTCAAAGTATCTGCTAATTACTCCCTTGTAAACTATCATATATTTTGTAGAGTCAGATGACAGTGCGGATTAGTCTAACAATACAGATTTCCTTCCATACTTTGATGTATTTAGAACTTTGTTAGTTGTTCGTGTATGAGAGTAACCTAAGAGATTATAGTTGTGAAATATCCCTGTACTCAGACCTGTCACTACTCAATCATGTTCTCACTATCTATAAATTATCTTTCACGAATCTTTACGCATACTGCAACAACCTAGTAATCCACGCCTGCATACGTCTTCTTAAGAGCGCGTTCATATATTGGGGACGGGCCAATTCCTACCTATGCTGAAGATCCAAAGAGCTTGGGTTAGACTGATATTTCGCCAAAGTTTTCCTGCATCTGGCTTGACTCCGTGTAAGATCACTTACGGAATGTGAACTGCATATAGCCAATAGGATATAGATTAGTGCTCTACCCTTGCAAGCCATCTGTTGAACAGTTCTTCTATCAAGTTATTCCTTGTGCTGGATGCTATACTCCAACACCGTGGCAAGTTCTGAAAGAGCTTTGGGATTGTATCAACCCTGGCAGTATATCATAGAGGCCAAAGCCCATATGCTTCACTGGCTCTTCCTCCTAATTGATCTTGACAAGCATTGAAATGGTATCTAATGATGAATGAAGATTGAATAGAAACGGGAATCCGAAATCAAATAGAAGCAGTGACACTAGAAATTCCAACACGGACCATCATCATCGTGTACAAATAACTTTGAATTTCCCTCTACTTTCCTCTTCCTCTTCTACATGTATATATGTTTGCATCCTTTGCAACCCACCCTGCTGCGGAAGTGACTCCGGATACATGTTGGGCTACTTCTTTGTTCCTTTAGCCTATATAGGTAGCCACCCCTGTGGTCGAATGTTCGGTATCCTGTTCTATTTCGGTATAGATATATATATGTGGTGCCATGCCCTATCACTTGGCATGCCCGAGCCGTCTGAGAGGGTTTTCGGGCATCTTGTGTCTCTGTGTCGCTTGATTCTTGGAAGCCGCGTACCAGTGCTGCTATCGAAGAGGTCAAGGGGTAAGTTTGAAGTTTAGACCTTAGGATAACAAAGAGCTAACCTGTTGAACTATAGCCTTTGCACTCTTTCGTCTTCGGTTCAATAACTACTATCTTCGTTTTGAAATTCGGTATCTTCCACTCACTCAATTGTCTTCGCGTTAATTTTCAGAGACTCAAAGAAGGACAACATGATATAAATCAGCCCAGCATGACAGGCAAAGCGGTTTGTCAGCGTCTGTTGGACTCAAACCTCGAAGGTGTTGAGAGGATCTCACGCAGCCAACAGTCTAGCTCGGGGATAGTGAAAAGCTCGGCGAGCTGACTATGTCAGCACAGCCGCAACCGTGAGGCGAAGAGGACGTTTATTGTGCTCACCAAAGCAAACATGGTTCCTTCACTTAACTACGTCTCCGCATTCTATAGTTGACCCCTCTTCCTTGTACAGGTCTCGCCACAAGCAAAGGAGCGTGCACTAACAAAGAGCATTCCGTCGCCAAGACACACCGTTGTTGGGTCCAGGCACCATAATTTGAGTGATCAAACCTACCTTGGGCTTCTGCATGTCATATCACGCAATTTTATTCCATTAAAGCCGGCCATTGACCAGCTTAGGTAGCTATGGTCTTGCAATATGAGCTTCATCGATATAGAAGGCTTTGTGAAGCAACACCTTCCCGAACTGTTGAGCCAACTTGGTTCGGCAGCGATAGAGATCATGAACTTCGCCGCCGTGGAATGCCTGGAATACTTCCTCACTTCGACATCTATGGTAGAGATGTCGACACTGGCCAGCCATTCGACAAAACAGTGGAGCCTCACACTGCCGCCAGGTAGAATATCGAAGATGGAACTGGAACCATCCGGAAGGAAGACGACTTAAGCACAGACATCCCCGCGCTACGCGTCTGTTAAATTGCTATGGCTCACCTCTGGGTATTGATGAACTCCACCACCTCTGGTTTTCGCTAGACATTGCTACGACGTTTCGTATAAGTCCGTACCTGCTCGCAATGTTATTAATACTATACTCAAGCACGTTTTCAATTACTGGTGATGACCAAAGAGCGGTTCTTCATTGGCTTAGGAGCCATCTGAACAACTATCGAAGCATGGTAAGTAAAGGCAACCCCCCCAGAACGTATCGTTACCACGGACTCACAGATTCAGGTCTCTGGGCTCCCAGCTATCGTTTTTGACTGCTTTATGTCCTAATAACATTCATCAACAATTGGCGGCACTCGGATCCATGGAGCCTGCAAAGGTGTTTCGCAGCCTTGTGTGACTGCTAAGAGCTAGCAAATCTTGAGCCTGAAAGAGCACATTCCACGTTTTCCGAAACAGATGTTTCGATTCGGAAAATAGGAAAAAAAATACACAATATGCCGTAGAGACACGATACCGGTATCAAACATATATGCCCATGGTTGGCGCCACCACGCAGAAATACTGAGTACCTGCATGCCCGCGACCGGCTCTATGTGGCCAGAAGCAATAGAATTGTGGCATATCCATGACGAAGATTCTGACAAATAGAGTGACATCTTTGCTGTTTCTTCGGCTCCTGCAGGGAAATTCGCCGTTCATTACGGCTATACCTCTCTCTATATACTTAGAAGCAACGAAGACTGTGGCCTATCTCTGGAGAAGATTCTGACAGACGGTGTGATCTTTGCTGTTTCTTCGGCTCCTGCAGGGGAATTCGCCGTTCACTACGGCTATACCTCTCTCTATATACTTAGAAGCAACGGAAACCGTGGCCCATCCCTGAAGAAGATTCTGACAGACGGTGTGATCTTTGCTGTTTCTTCGGCTCCGGCAGGGGAATTCGCCGTTCACTACGGCTATACCTCTCTCTATATACTTAGAAGCAACGGAAACCGTGGCCCATCCCTGAAGAAGATTCTGACAGACGAAGTGACATTTTGGCTGTTTCTTCGGCTCCTGCAGAGAATTCTGCCGTTCATCATGGCTACACCTCTGTATGACCAGAAGCAACGAAGACAGTGACATATTCGTGACGAAGATTCTGTCAGATAGGGGTAGCATCTTTGCTGTTTCCGTCGGCTTCTGGAGAGGAATTCGCCGTTCATTATGACTACACCTCTATGTGTCCAGGAGCAACGGAGACTGGCATATTTGTGACGAATACTCTGACAGACAGGGGTCGCATCTTTGCTGTTTCCTTGGCTCCTGCAAGGGAACATGCCGGTCGTTATGGCTATACCTTACAGCTAAGGTTGTCAGGAACTCAGAACGGAACCGCGCTATTGCGATGATGCGGTGTTGGATGATCAAGTGTCGAGGCGCTAGCTAAGCGAGCCCTAAGTTATATTGGGAAAATGTGAAGGTTTGGTCTGATACTCTATGAATGGTTGTAAGTTCTTCTCATATCCTTCTTTCTGGTGTTGAACCTCCAATCTTCATTATTCAAACACATCCACTTTGTGACATGGACATCGACTAATCTGAATTTAGATAGGAACCATGGAAAAGGGAAAGCCGCCAACCACCTTTAACATCTCAATATTCACTATGCTGGAAGTTATGTTGGCTGAAATTTTGGCTGAAATGTTGGCAAGACTTTATGATGAAGTATCCTTGGGGAGTTTATAACCTCTCACAATGTCATCAACGACCGTTCATCGTTCAACCTCGACAGCAAATACACAAGGGCAACAGATATCTTCCACCACGGTGTTCACTATCAGCACCGGGTTTATAACTCTTTAAAACCCTCCCAGCTTCTTGTTCAGCGGACCAAGTCCACGAAAGATCTCTTGTCTGCGGTCAGACGTATCGTTCGGTCTATTATTATTACAGCTACACCAGAAGAATGCGTCCACAGAGGATACATCCAATGGCTCCTCCAGGAAGACCTCCTCGTGTACACACATCGACTCAAAATTTTGGGAGGTCCAATGGTCAAGACTATACACCTGGATGGCTGCTGGTTCAACCAGTGACGATCCAGAACCAGCGAATTAATCCGCTGGTACGTACTCCAGAAATACCAGAGCAACGGCGAGCTATTCAGGACTATCCGCACGACCAGCAACAGACTAGGCCATATACACCTACCCCTACGCTAAGAAATCAGAGTTCCCAGCCTGACGCATTGAATGTTCAGGAGCGATTATACAATTTTGTTTCTGCTCCAAGTCTTTCATCACAAGCCCAGCGTAATCTCACAGCTTTACCAGCCAATGGCCTTGACCATTCATTCGCTGATGCAGAGCCAGCTGCGAGCCTGCAGCATGACCTGTATGCTGTGCACGAATCTCAGGCACAAGGTGGATTTCAAACTTTCCCAGATGAGGAAATAACTCATCCGAGATATCAAGCTTTAAGCCGGCAACAACGAGAGACACTGGAGATAATTGAGCCCGATCATGGACGAATACGTAATACCACAAGGGCTGAACAAAACAGATGTCATGAAGCTTTGAAGAGGCCATCGTACTCCACGACTTTTGGCCATCAGCATAAGCACATACGAGCTGAGACAAACAGAACTCGCGAAAATCCAAGGAGGTCATTATACGCTTCAAACTTGGGCCATCGACAAGTAAATCAACCCAACTTTCCAGACGATGGGCGTAGAACACGAGACAATACTGTGCCGGGACGTCAGAAACCACAGATTCTTCCTCATTCGATCCAGAACAGTACCGAGGGATTAGACACTGAAAGCACAAGTCTCAATGAGGACAGCACCAAACCGATATCAAAGCGAGCAAGCAAGGCTACCAAGGTTCTTGAAGAGCACGGACAAGATACACAGCTCGGTGCGGATAATCAACCGAAGGGACTGGTACAATTCACTCGGTTTCGCAATTCACAAGTGCAGTGGCGAAACAGTGACAAGGAGCACTGGAGGCCTGCAGTATACCATTACCAATTGAGGCAAAAATATGTCGTCCAGCAAGATCCACTGGACAGATTCGACGTAGCTCGAGCGATGGGAAATGAGCAATACGACGTTACCACATACCTCGGGTTGTGGAGGCACTGGCGCCCTAGCCGGAAAGACGGATGGCAAGGCGTCCAAGCAGAAGTTCTATATCGGTTCGAGAGGGACGGATACCCAATACCAAACTATACACCGGAATATTTAATGGACGAGGGTCGCATAGTCCTCGACCTTGATAATCACCCAGTGAAGAACTGGCGAGAACTCCCTCTCTGTCTCTCGAGTGCATTAGAAGGCTCAGACATTGAGACTGTCCGGCGTATTAATCCAGGGATAACGTTACTCGATGTCAGAGCGCGGATGCCGAAACACACACTGACTGGGCCGAGGAAAGACAAGGTCACACCTCTCTTTGGTCTTACGGCACTAGGAAATCGGACGGTCCGCTTCCGTGAAAAGAACGTATGTCCATCCTGGTTGGAAAGAACCGGCAGTGATCGCCTGAGAGATTATGTCTGGAGCCTTATGTCGCAACAGCAACGAAATGCAAAGTCAACCCAAGGACTGGGAATGTTGACGGAACTGCAACTGGCTGAATTCAAAGAGCAGACTAAGGGAAAGTTCCTGGAGCGAGCTGGCAGCCGTGCTTTGCCAGATGAGGAGCGAAAAAGGCGATACGCTGCTGACGCGGACAAACTTTTGCGACTTCGCCAAAACGCTGGATCTCAACAAGAGAGATCTAGCAACCAGCGTAAGCGAAATTTCAGCGTATCTTTGGACACCGACGACGAAGATGAGGTGCAATTCCTCGGTAGCAAGCGACGGAAGACTCTTCATAACAATCCTTCTATTGAGCAAAAAGTCGATGATGAGCTGGAGGCTTTGTACCCGGCGCGTGAGGCAGAGGCTCACCTAAATGTCGTATACCCACCGTACCCACTACAGAATCATTCTTTACCTGGCAGTTCCAGGAACCCAGATAGGCGGAATCGGTCACGCTATGTTGAAGATAACTCGGAGGACGATTCATTCCTGCCAGAGTTGAACAGCAATCGCCATCAGCAGTCCTCATACGCATTTGAAGACCCTTCTACAGGCTCTGCGTTTGGGACTTCCACTCATCGTCCCCCAATACCATACTCTGCTGGGAGAGGCTTCCAACCAGGCCCTGCCACCAACTCGTGGAGAGCTACTCCAGGCTTTGGTAATAGATCCCCGAGAACTCTTAGCAACGCGTCGCATAATCCCCTAGCCTCGTTCTCTGTGGGTTACAACCCCATACCAGATGATATTGGAGGCTCAAGCAACCGCAAACGACGCTATAGTAAAACTCGTGTCTTAGATGACGAGCAATCAGATCCAAAGCCAAAGCGGCGCGGTTCCATCCAGCGGTCGCGCCTCCCTGATAATTCGTTTGCCAGTCAAGAAGTTGGAGTCTCGAGCCGTCGGTCACCCTTCCCAAATGGAGGATCACGCCGATACAACTCTGCTGCTCGAACTCAGCGCCCAACTCTGCAGGGTCTTATCGAACCTTATTCCGCTTCTTACGCAACGCACCGCCAGCAGCACTCTGTTCGTGAGATTGCGTACACAAGGAACAACGAGGACCGTATAATATCGGACAATGCGGACTTCTCGAACAACGTATCCAGTATCGCCAGTGTCGCACGGGACAATGGCCGCTCACTGAAGGAACAACTGGTATCGGACGCATTGTTTTATGGTGATGGACTATTCTTTAACGATGGAAATCTTGACTCTGCTGATGCCGCACCTGAAACACCAGAGAATAGAACAAGATTACGCACCTTAAGTCCCTCGCCAGAGATGGAGAATACATCTGCTACGGTCTTGCGGGAGACGAACCATCAACAGCAACGAAATTCAGAGGAAGATATTCCGCAACGCAACTTCCATGTCGGAACTCGTTTCGAGATAAGAGAAGACACGCCTGAAACTCGTCAGGAAGGGCATGTTTCTCATGGACAAATTGGATTCGAGGATAGGGTGGAGGATGCTGCAGCTGACAGCGATAAGGAGAACCAGATCCCTACTCCACATGCTTCTCAAGTCCAGGAATCCATGACGCCAGCGGCTGAGACCACACAAACTAGAGTGGTCTCACTAGACGGTGTACAGCTCGACAACGTCGTGTCTGGAAGTGACTTGGAAGCGGCACTTATACGCAACTTCTTTGACCTCGAAGCGGCGGCAAGCGAAGAGCCACTAAGCCTAGACTACCGATTCGTCGAGCCACACAGCGCGATCGATGAACGACTCATCAACGATGCACTGTGGTATACGTTGGCGGAAGTGAGTTGGTGGACTGGAGCCACAGTGACCACCACACAACGCAACAGCTACCAGTCTCAGTACGAAGAGATAGAAGCTGCGTTCGCAAGCCTGTGGTTGCTTGAGACTCCAGCTCCGCAGCTAGTTCGTCTAGGACCGTGGTATAGGAGCTTTGAGCACCACCCAATTCCTAATATGACCATTGAGCACTTCAACGAACTCCTGTTGGCGCTTCCAGAAAACGCTCCACCGTGGCAGCATCCGGGTGATATCTGAAGCGGCTGCTTCAAGATTTTATCGGTGAATATTTTGGGTTGATATCTTAGTACTAGTGATTTAGGCCTCGCTTCGTTTTGGTTTAGTCGTCAGGCTTACACATATGGAATGGTTAGAGGGGAGTACTCACAAGCATAGTCATGGAAGTGGAAGGTCTCGGCTATCAGAGAGGAAAGGGTGTTCCTTCCCCATACCTATGTCAAACCACCTATAATAACTTATTGAATAACACGACTTCACCATTGATCCCCGCTTTCTACGGCTCTTGATCCATAGATTTTTGGTATGTCTTGATGCCAATTCTCTAAACCAGTAGATGCCAATTTGGTCAGTAAGCTCATTCCTGGCTGTCGATTGAAGCTTGGCTACTCGCAGACTAATTTTCTATTGTCATCTCTAATGTTGAATTACATGCTTTGTCGTGTATGCCGTGGCCCAGGCAAGAATATTTTCATGTAATCTTCCAGGTGAAACCAGCCCATAAGTCTCATCAGACCGACCATTACCTACCTAAATTATCTTCCCCCAGCTGCTGTGAGGCGAAAAGCCTTCCATCGTATCACCCGAATCATTTATGGGCTGATGGTTTCCTCGATAGCTTAGTTTAGGAACACTTCATATGCAAAAACCGAGCTGAGTAAGTCCACTAAGTTTTTCTACGTTAGATCAGTTGAAGACTTGGTTGACTGAATTTTCTTATCGGAATTGGAGTTCAGACAGCTCGTTGAGGAGGTTGACTGAAGTTACGTTATCGAGGCCTTGTTCTGCTCGGAGTCCCCTTCATTGCCCGTATCGCCCGAGGCTGATCGATTTTGATGTTTTCTTCTCATTAGAAGCCGTTTCGTAGATCCACTCGAAGAAAACTTCTACTACTGAAGTACGAAATCTAGTCGCTAAAAAACCTGGGTCTACGAGCCACAAGGCGGGGAGCATCGCGTCGAGCACAGTATTGACAGCCGACATCGAAGGCCATCGTGTATTCTCGCTGTTCCCAACCAATGAACAAAGAAACTGTTGAATGTCATTGTCCACCCTTCTAGCTAGGACACAAGAATTCGCTAATTAAGCGAGCCCTAATTCTGCTGGGCAGCAAAGAGTTCGATGTTTTTCAGCAGCCCTTTCAACACTCCGTATGGGACATTCCATACGATGAATAAATTTCTAGAATTTCAATTAGTGTTGACACTCTAGCATCTTCACGCTCAACACTTATCGTTCTTGTAAGCCTTCATATGTCCTGGAGAAACACTGTGTTTATACCCAATTGTCCCAAGCCCAACACTGACTAAGATTGATTGTCGTAGCTCGTAACACCTTGCCTCGATTTGGATCTGTAAGATATATTGCAGCATATTTTCCCCTCTCGCCTTTCTCCTCCTCTTCCTTATCATACAACCGACCCCACCAAATTATCGACTCCCTCCATCACGACACACAAAGACTCGATACACTACACATCCCCCAGGAACACTGCAAATTATCCGGAACACAGTAGCAGGTCTAGGCATGGAGGCTCAAGACGTTGAGAATCCGTATGATGAGGATGCTTTTCTGGTTTGTCCTGCGACCCAATACTTCGAAGATGCATACAATGCTATGATTTTCAGCAGCTCTAATGACATGCAGGGCAATGAAATCAACGATGACGGTGTTCCTCTACCCGCCGAACCGTTGAGCGTAGACAATCCAGTCAACGAAGTGGGCTCACCAGGGATGAATTATCGCGAAGTCGATCGTCAGAATGAAGCCGTCGAGCAGCAACGGGCCGATGCGGGACTGTCTCAGGCTCCTTTATCCCAGTCAGCAGAAGACGCGGCAGCTGGTCAGAGCCCCATCTTCATATCAAAGTCGAGCTGTATGCCTAGAAAACTCGCTGACATTCCTGAGTATCGAGAAGACCCTACGGCACAAGTTCCGTCGATGCCAAGTACGAAACGCTGGTTTTCGGACTGCAAGAAAAAGGGCGAGGTGCGAGTCCTACCCATTGGAATGGATTACCGAGAGAATGCTGGGGAGAAGTGGGTACCTGCTGTGTATCACTATCAACTGAGGGAACAGTACATCTTGTCGTCGATTCCAAGCGGCGAGGGGTACGACTTCCCAGACCCACGAGGGCGGGATACTCTTGATATTACAAGCTACCACTCCGATTACAAGGACTGGGGTCCAAATTGGCCAAACCGTCCTCGAATCTTACAACGGTTCGCTCGGGACGGCTATTCTGTTCCATACTACGACCCTGGAGTTTTGACAGACCGCGGGCGTGTGGTGATAGACCAGGAGAATCACCCAGTCAAAGCCTTTCGAGAACTTCCACTTTGTATTTCTTCTAAAGTTCCTGGATACAAAATGGAAGCATGGCGGAGGCTTAATCCGAATATTACCATCCCTGACTGCATGGCTCGGATGCCCAAGACGGACAGACCACACCTTACCGATAGGAACAAGTTGTCCATGCGAATGACGCGGTTTCGTCTAAGAGCAGCTTGTATTTCCTGGATCGAACGAGAAGGATGTCTAGCTATCAAGGAATACATGAGCAAGCTCATTGGCCCCGCCTGCGTTGCCGCAAATTCAACAGCGGGTTTCGGAAGAGACCTCACAGACGCAGAGGTCGCGGAAGTCGTGGTAGTCAATAAAGGGCAACATCCAGAACGTCGTCGTTGGAGAACCAAGCTTGAGGATATAGGGCAACAGACTGGATCAAAACAACACCCAGTGGTCCTAGGATCAGATGACGACGGCGAAGAAGAAGTCAGTATGCATGAGGAGGATGAGTACACCCAGGCACCAGTCAAACAAGAGGCGGCCATGGCGGCCCCATCTGCACATTCAGGTGTTCACTTGACTGAAGCCTCCCAAATGAACGGAAGTTTTTCTGAGGCCATGCCTCAGCACCAGCGACTACGCGACCCTAGCCGACGGATGAGCGCAACGCCACAGAGCTCTGCTCGCCCTATTGCTCGTAGCTTCGTCGGACCACCAACCAACGAAATCCCTCAAGTATCACGGCTATGCGAATACCGAAGATACGGTGCCGCGGCGGCAAACGTTTTTCGAAACGATCCTCGCTACGTGGCGCCTCGCAACGAGGCCGAAGCCGCGAGTATACAGCAAGCTTTGCGATTCACTCGAGATGACTTCATATTGCATTACTTTGAGGAGGCACCTCTCACAGATAACCGTCAGTGCTATGCATCGCAATGGCAAGACCTTCGAATCGCCTTCTGGAATCGTTGGTGTTTCCCTGGCGAACCACCACTGCTATTTAGCATAAGTAATTGGGGCGACACTGTCATGGAATGGCGCCCTCCTGTACGAAATGGGGGCCAGCAAAACCCCTTTCACTGAGGTGGGTGATATCTCCGAAGGGTTACGTCTGACGCATTCATACGCTTGAACACACAATTTTCGCTCGCTTCCGATCTGGTTCCGTAGGGATGAAGATTGGATTGAATGGCGGATAGAAGCGCACTATTTCATGATTGAAAATTTGGCATGCTCTGGGACCATAGAGTCGTTCCAGGCGTTAGAGTCTGGCTCTAGATTAGAGAATTAATACATTCATTTCCACTCCATGCCTAGTACAAACAGAAGCCTTCATAACACTAATACCAATTTTCTTTACACTCTTAGCAGTTGTCTTTGGATAATTAGAACATGTAGAAACTCCCATATAAGGCATTATTAATTGAATGCAAACTGACTGTGGCTTGCGTACATTTTCTAATTCTTCTTCTCGGCGTTTCGTAGAGCTTCTTAATAATTTCATTTTTCCATTTGAGGTCTTAGCACAGTAGACCATACTTCTAAGTGAGAAAGAAATCCCACTTGCTTGGATCAATATGATGGACCTGTTAGTTTTGTTCGATCCTCTTGAATCCTGACCGGTCTTTGCTTATTCCAGGTACTACAATTGCAGGTTCAATGAAGTAGCTCTTCCCCTTGTTGAATGAAAGATGCCTGACTTGGTAAGCGATAACGGCGTTATTTCGAGAACCGCCCTTGACTTTGACTCTCGCATTCCCAGAATATCAGCATCACTGTAAGATATTCAGCATTGCTTTTGTTCAGCATCGAGATATTCCGAGACTGTTTACACCAGGATCCAGCACATGCCGGATACAATGCTATTGTCTCTGCAATTCATCCCGTGTTTCGTCCCACCTGGGCAACACATCTGTGGTTGTTCTGACAGAACAACCTTTGTAACACACCTCGATAGCCGGATGGACCTAACCTCTGTAACACTCTCCATCTTGAATATTAGTCCAGCCCTACGACACAACGGTCTACCAAACCTAACAATGGCTCTAACACCTCAGCTTTCATGCTGGGTATAATTCCCTCAGAACCATTCCTCATTTTCCATCTCCGTTTGATCTTTACAACCCAATATCACGATAACATCCTGTATCAAGTTCATCATTCTCAGCACCACCTCAGAGGTCGTATCGAGGGATTCCTTGACGGTGTCGTGTTACTTGGACTTGTTCGAATCGTTCATCAAAGCTCAACATCAACAAACAGCTACCTTTTGGCCCCGTTCCCCTAGATCGAGCCCGAGATTTACGTATCCGGGTATAGCTGGCAGTTCCTGCCATAGCTTTATGATATAGATCGATGTCATCCTCACAAACCATGGGAACGCCAGCAGCTGGCAAAGTAAGTTGAGCTTGCGAGGTGAAGAAGACATAGGTAGCGAAGAAACTGACCGTATGTATATAGAAATCTAAGAACCATGTGCCCCATCATTCAACCAGCAGTAAGCCACATAAGGAGAACCATACGGAGTCCCAGCGTACGCCTCCGTCCGGATATCAGCCTGCTGCTCCCATGAACCAGAGTGGGTACATACCAGTTGCGCCAGTCGAAGACATTACGGATGAGAGTAAGTCAAAACACCCACTACATCCCGAAGTTGTACTGACAGCATCCAGTGGGTAATGTGATTAGCGACGACCAATTCGTATCCCTACTTAGAAATTTTCAACGTGATTGTATGTACTCACAACTCTGGCGCCCGAGAGACACTGACGACTCATAGCTGGTTATTCTTCCAATCTATGCTCTTATAATGCGCCTTTGGATTCCATCTCCCATCGATCGAGTCCTACACCTTTCGCACCATCTGGGTTAGTGCCTGGGTCTTCACACCCTCAAGATCATAGAGGGATTTCCCAAGCAGGCCAAGATGAAGCTAAGAACGATGAAATAATGTGCGCACCGATTATTGCGGACACGTATCCTTTAGATGTTGTGTATGATGACACATATAACATACCAACTCAGGAACGACATGGAGACAATGAAGTCGGTGCGCCTTACCGAGGAGTAGCAACGCGAGGACTCGCATCTGAAGCCTTGCCGGAGTTGCAGGAACCGCTTTACCAACCTCTCCCACAGTCTTTGTACGGAACTTCTCCAAGCTCTCAGCTACAGAGTCAAACACCACGCGGAAGGAACGATGGCAAATTTCAGAATTGTGGAACTCATCAACAACAACCGATTGTGCGTCAAAGTCAACCAGAAAATACAAATTATCCGCATTCAGATTGGGAGAACACTCGGACGTACAATGCTTCACCTGGAGTAAGACGAGAACACGAAATTGGGACGACCCAATATCCAGGAGCGCCTGATCAGAGATACGTGCAACAAAGTGCGCAATATCTGCCATTGCAGAGTATCGAGTCAGACTCCGAGGACAGCTATGATGAGGCGGAATCAACGCCAGCATCACGTGAGGGCCAACAACCCTTACGGTCCATTCGGAAAACCCCTGGCGCAGCGGCCAAACGACAATCTGAGAATGCGCCAAGAGGCGATACACGTGAGGTTGATGGCGAATTGCAGTGCAATTACGAAGGCCAGTGGAGTAAGCTTCTAATTAGCTTTGTGATAACTAAGAGTTCTGACTAATGGTTTCTCAGAGTATGCTGTTCGTCTGGAAGAAATACGAAGTCGGATTAATGCGGAAGAGAAACGTAGAGGAACTTACGGTGAGCGTGTTCTTCTCGTAGTTCAAAGCTTGAGACTAACAAGAAAAAGATTATCCATGGGCGAAAGGCAAAGCAAAGAACGACGAGACCTCTTACCACCCTGCGTATAAGTCTTGGGGCTGGGAGAGGGATCAACGACCAGAGATCTTATTTCAGTTCGAGCGGAACAACCATCGAGCGCCAGCCTACTCTCCCAAGACGTGGATAGATAGAGGCCGAATTGTTCTAGACCCGGACGACAACCCGATCATGCTCTGGCGAGAGATCCCTTTGTTATGCAGCTCGAACATGAGTGGTGCAGAGCTGGAGGCTATCTCTAGGACTAACCCTGATATACCTCTCAGCGCCCTACGAGCTCGAATGCCTGCACAGATCGTCAAGGGGCTGAAGTTTCGCCCCTTGTATGACCTGAATACACTGCGTATGAGGATGGGCCGCTTCCGAATGAAAGCTGGTTGCATTGCCTGGAACGAACGAGAGGGAAGTAAGCAGATTAAGTACGAGCTTGCTATGATTCTCGGACCTAGATGCATTGGCGAGAACTCCACCCGGTCTTTTGGAAGAGATCTCTCGACGTTAGAAGTAGATAGCCTTAAGGCTGTGAACAAGGGAACTGTTCCACAACGTTCGCGGAAGAAGCAGCCTGCTGGCACAGATGACTCGTCATCTTTTGAACCGACACCGAAGCGTCAAAGCACTATGCCAAGTCCATTCTCTCAGGAGCATCCAGCGAGCCCGGCTCAAGCAGTAAGGATCGGAGCAGCTTTTGCAGGACAAGGACGCGCTCGGCAGCTCAACAGCCTTGTACCATATCCTCATGAACAGAAACGTAGGCGGGAACGAGCAGATACGGAACAGTCGGAAGATGCTCGCGGCTCGCCACAAACCAGGAGACCAAGCACTGGACCTCATGGTAATTACGGATATCCTTACCAGCAGCAAAGCTACGGAAGCGTGGGATATCCTCCATATGGTCATCCTTCGGGCAACTTATCAAGCCGTAAGCGCGGACGGCAGTTGGATTCAGGCACCTCCGATAATGAAGCTGATCAAGAAGATTCAAGCCAACCCCTGAAGCGTCGTAGGCTAGATATAGTTCCTGCACGGCCAAAACGGGCAATGAGGTCTGCTGCAGTAGAGTCGAGGCGTCCGTCTCAGATGAGATATAATTTTGTCGCGTCCGTGGACCATGATTTAGGTGACGGAATCTACCACTTACCTGACGATACTTTTTACGAAGGAATGGCGCCCTTTGCGAATAGTGAGCGTCTCCAGGCTTTTTCAAGGCAAACACCTCAGACAGATGGGTTATCTGTAAGAGCAACTCTGAGCGGATTGGCCCAGCCACCAAGGAGCCATCAGACTATGGTTGAAGATCCAATGCCAGGCTTTAGAACAGGAACCAACCTCTCCAGAGGACCTTTGGGCAGCGATGTTTCACTTCTTCCGCCCTTGCAGAGGGATCCATATCTGTTCGACGAGGCCCTAGCCGATCATGTTACCCCATCTGCAGCTCAGCTACCTGCAAACATTTTCGCAAGACAAGCTCTTGACCCAGCCGGAAATCGTCAGACGCAGAACTGGAAGGATTCAAACCTTGACTTCCGTTATGTGAACCCAAAATATGCCGCGGAAGAAGAGAGCATCCAGGAGGCCCTTTTGTTTACTCGCGATAGCTTCGAATTTCACTCTGGTGGAGACGCTCCGAATACTCCAAGAAACCAGTCATATGCAACCCAGCTTGGGTTGTTGCAGCGAGCTCTCACAGATATGTGGGACGTGGATGATCCACAGCCAGACCTCTTCTTCTTTGATTCCCCGTGGCAGTCCTTCCCCGATTGGGACGCCTTAAACTCCCAAATAAGTAGCCAAGGCTGTGTGTGAGTCAATCGTTGCACCAATGGAATAGTCAAGTATGGCTAGGTCTCTCATCTTGTATGAGAAGGATCTTGATTGTGGAAGCGAGTAGATTTGGCGAGAATCGGCGAGCGTGACAATGTCTGGTACTAGATGATCTTGAAGTGCTGAAATTTAGTTTGAGACGCTTGTTCTAGTTACCTTTGTATTCAGCGTCGTGCCAAGCAATGTCTTTCTTCTTATAGATTCAGGTTCTGGCTTTGGTAGATTAGGCGCCAAGTGCAGATCCAGTCACCATTACTGGTAACTTGCTGGGTTCATTTTCGCTTGTTAGCTGAGAAATCTACAGAAAACTCTAGCTGAATTTTGAACACTTACCTTCAACTTTTATGACTCTCTGTGATACCTGTCATATATACTGATTTAGGCGTGCTTTGACCTTCGTGCCTGCACAAGGCCAAGCAAGCTGACAAATAACAACTTCATCTGAGGATAATGCGTTCCCCATGGTCCTTCTTCCCATCCATTGGATAGCACAAAGCTCGAAGCAAACATTCGAAGGAAGCATTGCGCAATTCACAATACGAGAACACCGATAGCTTACTTGGACGAACCAGCCTGGCGTAGTCTCCTAGATGAAACCGATCTTTGAGAATCGACTCCTTGCGTAAGCGAAACTGGATATGATCCACCCAGCTAAACTAACTTGAATGCTCTTCTTGCTTTCCAGATAACGAAGTCGTCAACACATATCCTTTTTCAGACTGGGTCTGTATTCCGTTGCCAGCGCCGTTGACAGACCTTGCGTTGACCGTTCTTCTCAAACCTGAAGCAGGCCTTGAAGATTACTAGCAAAGACAATTCCAATCTACCATTGTTAGTTTATACTGACCAATTAATCGTGCCGTTTTCCTAGGGCCGTGCGGAATCGGGGGACATGTCTTTCAAGAGGACAGAACTTCCAAACACGTCTTGAAGTGAGACCACATACTCCTGTCTAGATTGATGGTTATGAGAGCTTCTACATGTGCAGCCTCCTGACTGTAGTACAAATGTAGGCTTAAAGGAATGCAAATATCAAAGAAGCTCTGCTGAGAGGTTTATAGTATCACGGTTTCATATAACATGTTTCGCAATGATTCTGGGTAGAGAAAGCGTTCTTGTACCCTTTTCAAGACCGAGAAACACTGTGGGACCTGGCGGACTCACTCCTTGGCTGTGTAACGGGATCCAATTTCAACACAACTACAGCACAATATTAGTTGCATTTCAGACCGTAACACGCTCAAATACACCTGGGTCCTTGCCATTATTGAGAAAAGCAAGCAATCGAGTTACCAATTATCGAACGTTGCGATTTGGCCAGGATAAGCTTCCAGCAAGCGTGAGTCGTTACTATTCAACAGCCAGCTACTCATGGATTCAGTAAAGCCCAGGAATCATGCAGAGGCGCTACCAAGAAAAAGCCGACATGTGGAGACTGGTGAATCTATATGCGAGTTCCAAAAAGATCAACCAGAAGGCTGTGGGTCGCATCAAGGCAGAAACGATGGCCTAAATGGCATCCATCCACACTCTTGGGGTAGGTCTCCTGAAGTAGTTGCCAAAGGTTGCCCATCCGTTGTTCGCATGAGCAGTCTGAAACTTGGTAGCGATAGTACTAGTAAGCATCACCATACCTCTTGAAACGTATTTACTGATGAATGACGGCAATATACAGGCTGCAATTCGAAGATCAACGCCCAGAATAGGGCAAGATGTGAGCCGAGCCGAAAGTGATTGATTTGCAAGACTGACTCAAAGCCTGTAGCTATATCAGTGGATGATAGAACCATGGCACAAGGACAAATCACGCCTGGGGTTGGCATTTCACCCGGTTCCAGTGCCAACAATGCCTTAAATTCGGACAGTACCATCCATGCCAAACTGAGACATGATGCCCAAGGAATAATGTGCATTCGAGGGATCAACATAGACTATATGGCTTCGAATCTCCCACAAGAGTGCAAGAATCCGAACGGGACCAAGCTCTCGAGTGTTCTCAGTTGCTACGAGATCGCGGCCGTGAAGTCAAAGGGCATGGGGCAATATTCTGAACATACCAGGATGAAACAAAAGCTGTTGAGAGATGTCCCAGTATTTCCTCAGCAAGTTGTTCAGAACGGAGTCGCTAAGATGGAGGCCGACATTACTCTCGACCAACGGATAAATAAAGATGGCAGTCAGGTAGAAATGAAAAAGAAACGCCAGAGACCTGTACAAGACAATGTTGGCGAAAAGATGAAGCACTACAAAGACAGCTTAAGCACTGAAATGTCTGAGAGTTGGTGGAAGAGAGCCAAGACTCACCAGACAGCTTTAGAGTACGCACAGAGCAGCGACGCTGGATTCACTGTATCTGAAGTAGGTATCAGAGGCGGTGGTAGGGAAGACCCTGCATTAGACGACGACATTAGCCCTAACGCAGACGAGGTACGAATACATCTTCAACTTTAAGCGAACATGCTGACTCGATAATATTAGGACAGCGAGATTTGGCGTGAGGTTTCCATTCTCCCTCCGCAAGATCACCCGAAGAGAAATCAAGAAGAACCGCCCTCGGTAGATGCTGCAGAGCTTGACAAGATCGGTTACATTGCGAGTTGTGATAAACGAGATCCAGAAGTAGTTCGCACCTTTCACAACTCCATGATGCAGAGCATTCCAGTTTCACTAGGTTGTACCGGCGATAACGCTCATAAAACCATAGCCAACACTACGGTAGATGGCCGCATAGTTAAGCCTTCTAATTTGGATGAAGTTCGCTCGCTTCAAGAAGCTCTGGAACCATCGCGAGAGAACTTCAGCCAACTGGTTGGGCAAGCAGCATCTTCTTCAGGGCTTTGGGATAGCTATCTTGCTCAGTGGGCCCACCTGCAGAGAATATTGACTGAAGTATGGGTGGCTACTGGGCGCCAAGGCTATCCTCCAAATTTGACGAAGCTGGAGCGCTGGGACGGGCAGATCCGGACTTGGCATATAAATCCAGTGTGGACCCCACAAATTTTAGAGCCACCGTACACACGTCCGTGGACAGGAAGCGGTTTCGAGCTGGCAAACCAGCAAATGCAGTTTGCACACGAGTTCCATGAAAACGCCACACGGGAACTTCGCGAGGCAAAAGAAGCAGAACATCGGAGGTCTGAAAATACCAGAGCAGCGGGTCCTTTGCAAGATAGTAAAGCCGTCGAGCCTGTTAGAGAAATTCTGGCGAGGATTGTTGCCAAAGACCCAGATGAGTTTGTATCGTGGCTCGCCACAAAGGGAAGAGAGCACTATATTCGGTCGTCGCAAACACATATTACTGTGTCCTGGCGGGATTATTGCGATTGGTACGCTCCATCTCGGTTTGAACTCGAGTCACATCCTCAGAACCTGCTAGAGCCTGGGTGTGTCACTAGGACGAACACGTTCCATGAGAGCTCCATAATTGAATCTAGTCAGGCAGCACTTCAAGCAGCGATCATAAAATTGAATGCAGTCAAGAATCAAGATGTCTTCATGGGAGCAGACGACGGCCGAATCCAGGAAGCCGATGCAGTCAAACAGCGTGTCCGAGGAAGAGCGCTTGATGGAAGAGTTGCGGCTTATCTAGCACTTTGGGACAGCATTGACCGGACAGAGGCATTCTAAATGGCTATTTCGAAAAGGCCGGGTCATAGGATAGATGAATCGAAAGCCCTGCTAGCCTTTCTCGAGCGCCTCACCGCGGAATCTCTCAACCTCGGGCTCCGAGAATATTCACAGAGCCAAGACAACCGGCCCCGTGTAGGAGACTACAAGCAGGCTTGCAAGCCGGCTATAATTCTTCAACTATCTTTCATACTTGCGAATGTATCTTCATGTTGTCCGGGAAGGCTTTAGATTTCACTGCTCTCAATACTTTGAAAGCATAGCTACAACATAGCTGTTGCGGATGATGTACCATAAGCATAGCTACCATTCTTCAATGAATTTTCGTGTCACTTCTAGTGCTTGCAGTGACTCTAATATTGACGATCTTGGGATGAAGGTAGAGAGACGTGAAAGCAGGCGTCGAAGAGACCCGCGTTAGGCGCGCGTCAATTTTCCTAGAGCCCTGGAACTCGGAAATCGTTAAAGCTAGTAGGAATTGCAGGTGGAATCAATATACTTGAGGCATGGAAGTCAAATTGTCCTCAAATCTCTTCCCCACCTCGACTTCATCTCTCCTGTTTCCAATTGAGTCGCATAACTTCTCCAGGACCCTCACTTCTCTAAAACGCTCTAACCTCTCTGTCACCAACCGCCTTGCTTCCATACATCATGACTCCATCATCGTGCAGCAAGTTGCGGAAAATTTTGACTTACCTCTCATCGCAAACGAACGCTGTGGAAGCTGGTATATACCGCCAGAGCTTAAGGCGGGCAGTGCGTATTTTAAGAGCACAGACGGTCACCAAGGGCAATGGAGCTTCAGCACTAGAAGGTTGAATCTGCACATACTGGGACTTATAGGGGAACATAACGGGTGCGCTTGGCATATCCATGCGGCCAATATCCGTGGCTACGGCATGCTGATTGGTATTGTCGACAGATTAGATGCATCATAGTCGATTCTACACGAAGGGGAAAGAGCATGCCTGATGCATTAACGAAGACCATTCCTATCTGGTGTGTTGTCATAAACAGGCTTCTTTTTGAGAATACGCCTACAGCTCATCAACTCTTTACACCTAAGAGTGTCGTTGGGCCATCAGAACATGCGCAAATTGAGGCAAGACTTGAAACACTTATTGAGGATGCGAAGGTGATTACGAATTTCGATATTTATCGCAATATCTTTTTAGCTGACTTATTAGTCTCTGCTTCTTAATACAGTTTCCCTACGTTCAATCCTAAAGAAACCCATTCGCCCGTTTTGGGTCACCCCAGAGACTTTATCATCGAAATCCCCCATCATATCCGCCAATTTCTATCCAATAATCTGCTGTACCGCATCTAGACGCGTGGAGGGCGGGGAAGCATCTGAAAATGGCTATATACAAGGCGCTGGTGACGATAATGAGGCTTGGTCTTGCGGACTTACGGCACAATTATTCTGGCAATATCGACAACGGCTGCTATCTGCAACGGAAGAGGGACTCCCCGAGCTCATTCGAAGCGTATTGAGTGTTGAAGGAGCCGAACCCAAGACCAATACAGCTGCGCTGGTGGTGCCTATAACACCCATTTATATCGGCAGACTGGACGTGGGGCCATCAGAAGGATTTGACGGTACCATCATCTGTAATGACCAAGATATTAGACCAAATTGCGAAGTTTTCGAAAAACCAGGGCGTGTGCTTCATCTACGTTGTGGTACCGGGAAGTTAGGTAGTCGTGCTCTTCGAGCAGAAATGCCTCTCGTGCCTCCTTTCGTCTCTTCACTTGCCGCCTGCTTCGACTCTCCCAGGATCCTGATTACCTGTTCTACTGGCAATGACCTTTCCGTCGGTGTAGCTCTGGCATTGATTTGTCTCTACTTCGATGACGATTGTAAGCTTCGATTTCTACGGCTCGCCATGTGGTAACGATACCTAGACTACCGAATATGCCTAATTTAACTCTTAGACAACTTTGTACCCGCTCTTACACGTAACGAATCTCCGATTGATAAAGCCTTTATTCGCCGTCGCCTTGCCTGGATCACGACTGCAAAACCAGACGCCAACCCGTCGCGTTCGACTCTGCAAGCAATAAATTCTTTCCTAATGCAGCGGCCCACATGAAATAGTTTGTTCGGCTTGCCAGAGTCAGAGATCGTTATGAATGTCAGCGCTTAGACCACCAAACCTTGCAAGGTAATGACTCATAGGAGACCCTTCTACAGCACGTTATGAGAAACTTGTTGTTCGCTATATCAACTACTACTGTAGTGACCTGATGATCAGGGGCACACTATGAATGCTATAGCAATTAAAGGCCGGGAAGGTCAGGCTGGTGTAGCTTGATGAGCTAATCATGAACATAGTAGAGCAGCTGTTCCTTTGTGTTACTTCGCGGCTATTGGTTCAGCTTGCCCTGGGCGATCTCATTTCGAGGAGGTAATCAGGTGTGTCAAATCAGTCCAGCAGCAGACATGTGACAAGTCTTAGAGTTGATGCAGGCAGGGACCGCTGGAGCAGAATGTCTGCCCGTCAAAACCGCCTTATCAAAAAGCGATGCTCTCACGATTCATCAGAACTCCAACTGGATACGTAGCAAAAAATGTCTCCCTGCTACCATCAATTGATACCCCAAAACTTCGACATCTTATTATGTGTCAACTCTCTGGCGACATACAAATATAAATCTAGATATCCAAATAGTCGAACAGCGACGGATCATCTTATTGGAACATTGATGTAAGAGTTAAACACCCTAGAGCTAGCATGCGTTTGAATAGCCCCCAATAGACAACAGACGTTCCAGAATTATACTCTTGGTCTATGCTTTCAAACAAGTCTACTCCTGGGTTACAAATTTCTAGGTAGCAGACGAGAATGAACCACCCTAGGTTAAACCAACCATGAATCACGACTATGTCTGTCTATGTCGGTCTTTCCGTTTGCAACTTTGTACCTTCCATCTTACAAATTCGTTCATGCTTACGAACAGTTGTCATGATAAAGGGTATAATTACATATCCGCTTTCCAACCACCTCACCCTTACAAAGCAGTTGTTGGTTCTCGAGCTATGCTTGTTTGGGAACAAATACCTCGCGATACAAACTCTTAAGACGGTTCGATCGACAGCTTCTTGGGCGGTTATTCTTCTCTAGATATCTCATGGAACAGAAATTCAGTTCCATTGGACTAACTCATATTTACTGCCGGTCCCACTCAACTTCCTAGAAATCATCAATCGGGTGTATCCTCGCTCTCGTGTTCTCCCTGCGTTCTCTCGAACTATCCTTCAAAATGCTCTGGCTCAGCACACTCCGCTCGGTTCTCGTCTCTGCTACCATTTTCTCAACTCTCTCACTCGCGACAGCAACCCCTCATCCAACCCCCCCAAGCAGCTGTAATCCTCATGCCGTCTCCGCGCACGAACGCCGCGAGATATTCGACGGCTACGTTCACGCCTTCTTCATTGAAAAGAATCTCACCAAAGCCTTCCAGCACTATGTCTCCTCACAGTATATCCAGCACAATCCCTTCGTCGCCAATGGCCCTGCGGCTACTCTTGCGTTTCTTGGGCCTATCTGGAAAAGTCAAAACTTGACGATTCTACACACGGCACTGGATGGCGACTTTGGGTGGATTCACTATAGAGATGTTGGGCTTCCTGGGGTGACAAGGCCCACCGCAATCGTGGATATCGTGAGATTCGAGGAGAGTTGTGTGGTGGAGCATTGGGATGTTATAGAGGAACTTCCTGCAAACGCGACGAATCCTCTTGCTTTGTTCTGATGACAAGACGGCGCTCGCACCTCGATAGCCATTGGATAAGACCCTAGTCGCGAAGACGTCGAGATTCGGAACAACAGTATACAGCAGGAAAAGTAAAGCGATGACAGCGAGCCAACGCTCTGGAAGCGTACTGGGGGAACCGCCAAGACTTAGATTTAGATAGATTATTTAACCATAAGCGTGTGGAAGAGCAAGGGAAGGCCGTTCTACATCTACATTAAGGCTTGCCATTCCAATTATGCACTGGTCGTGTATCACAAAACGAGGCTTGCTTGTGCCACGAACCATGAGCCCAGAGCTTGTACTGTAGTCTTTCTTACAATAGTCCATGCATCTCGACCAAATAGAATTTCTTTAGATTGTGGCTTGAATGCCTATGGCCAGTGCAGACCTTGACCCATGATTATGAACTGGCAAAGTGGCGGGCAGCGTGGTGACGAAAGTGTCGCTAGCACTTCGGCTGGGCTACAAGAGGTGGCCGTATCGATCTTCCTGGTGTCCGCAGTAGTTGTACCGTACAATACCGCTAGCCGTACTCTGGGGCTGCCGAAGAGAAAACCCCATCGACCCCCAATCTCAAATCTCAAATCTCAAATAAGAATCCGCGATGAACTACTCGTACCCTTGTATATTGCAGCAGTCTAGTATCGACAAGGCTTAAGTTGATCTCCAGGGTTTTTCAGCTGTGGGATGCCATGGGTCTGTCTGCTCATAAAGATGACAAGCAGGTGTAACCGTTTGAATGACCCACATTCCCTTTATTACTCAAGACGTCAAAAGTGTTCCAGACTCGATGAGATGCATGAGGACCAAAGGATCAAATCTCGCCTTAATTACCTTACTGACAGGCACTTTCTACTTCCCTACCGGATGCTTTCCATGCCTCAGCTGGCCTAGCTTGGATTCGTCGCCTACTCTAGGAGGCAAGGCCCGGCTCGGCTGGGGGGAAAATAGAGATCCGGTCCAGATGTACCTGTAATCAACTCACAATTGGACATGGATCACCACACGACCATCGCTACCTAGTCAAGTGGATCCTAGAATATAATAATGTCAGACTCAAAACTACCAAAACTGTGCGCGCTTCCGTTCCAACGGCCTCTTGGATTGACACTGACAGAAAAGAGCTCTTTTCATTGCTCATGAGTCAGTCGCACCTGCTCGACCTGGAATCACATGTAAAGTTGCTTTGAAGCTGCACTTTTGCTTTTTGCAGTCCATTGCACCATGCAGAACGACTCTCTCAACCCCGATGGCCCCTCGGCCAGGACGGAGAATCATGCTCGCTCACCTGTTAGTGAGACGGCTCCCAGGCTGAAGGACTGGCAAGAGGTTACCACGGTGAGCCAGCCGTCGTCAAGCACCTATGCGCCGTCGATTACGACCCAAAAACACAGTCCCGGCAGTAATGGCATGCTCACAAATGGCGTCGCCGACTTTTTCAGTCCGGAAATCTTCCAGATTGTCCTCCACAACCCGACAACATCGCATCAGCTTCTCAAGTTCAGCCAATCGCGGTTTTGTGGAGAAAATATGGAGTTCTTGGACAAGGTAAGGCTTCCCTGCGCTATGGCGCGCAACGCTGAAGACATTGCTGACATGGTTTGATTGTGGACAGGTTGACCGTTATAATACCCTTCTCGACGAGTTGACCAAGATCATGTCGGAAATCTACCGCTCTTTTACCTCCGTCGAAGCTCCCCGGCAACTGAATCTCTCCCAAGGCATAATCAAGACGATGAATATGGACATCAAAGAGACAACTTTAACGACGCTTCCGGCGATGGAACTGATATTCTCCGACGCCCAACAGTGTATAGAGAATGTTCTAGCGACTGACATATACCCGCGCTTTGTCAAACACCAAATGACAGTTACCGCCGAGAAAGCGTTAGCTTCCGGTCGGGCCAAATTCGGAGGCCTGGGAGACTGCTTCTGCTTGACAAGTCCCTCGTAAGAATCTTTAGATCTGTGGCTTCCAAGAGCCGCTAAATTGGGTCTAATGAATTTCACAGTAAGGCAGACAATCCCATTGTATACGCATCCGACGGTTTTGTCAAGGTGACGGGGTACTCTCGGTCCGATATTATACCACGAAATTGCCGATTTCTTCAAGGCAAATACACAGACCAGTCTTCAGCAAAGCGCATAAAGGAAGCAGTCAACGCAAATTTGGAGTCTGTCGAGCTTCTACTAAACTACAAGAAGAATGGAGAACCATTCTGGAACTTATTATATGTTGGTAAGATATCCACGCCAAATGTTCTCATAGAAGCGCCTCTTCCTGGGAAGCTGACGAAAAATCACAGCACCTTTGTTCAACTCGGAGGGCAAAGTGGCTTTCTTCCTCGGAGGGCAAATTAACTGTTCAACAACCATACATAATCGCTCCGACATTCTAAGGGCGCTCTCATTATCTGACGAGGTTGCGGACGACAGCACTGAATTCAATTCGGGGGCATCCATCCATCAAAAGGACGGTGCTGCGAAAAGAGGGTTCTTTAGGAGCCTAAGGATGCGCAGTAGCAGCAGCAAGGGCGATGACCGGGAAGCCGGTATGGAGGCACAGCTAATCCAAAAAATCGAGAAAGTCGACTTTAAGCAACAGATGAAGATGTTTTACACCGCTTATTCAAAGGTAGGGACTACTAGCTTCTGCATCTACTTGGATTCTCAGAATTTGCACTGACACAATTTTGTTCGACTCATAGTACCTGGTGCTTGGCTACGATAGCATGTCAATCGAGTTTTACTCACCAGATGTGGTTGATATGCTTCTGATTGACCCCAAGAATGACACCACATTCGTTGGCAACAGCATCTTCAAGGTCCTGGCTCAATATTCGCCGAACATGCCTCGAGAATTCAAGAACAGAGTCAAGGGTGCATTAAGAGCGGGACGAGCAGTATCTGCCGACATCAGCCTCGCGACGCGGCGCTCGGTGGTGAACCGAGGCAGCGAGAAGTTCGCGACCCACTGGACGCCGCTGAAGGACGAGCATGCAGCTGTGCGGTGCGTCGTCGTGCTGTTTGCCCCAGTCAATCAAGACTGGTGATAGATACTCTTTGGGTTTGAGAAAACCAGGTAAGGGGTGTATAAGTTGAGGTATGTCATCGTCGTACTTATTTTTCAATTGGGTGAAACTATATAGCTGGGGGTATAATGGGGCGACGCGTATCCATGAGCTTGGCCCGTTCGATCGACGCGAGGGTGATATGCGAGGAAGATATCGGCGGAAGTCACGCCAATGTTGAAGACCGATTTCGACATCTTGATATGGTACGCATCATGCACAATGCACTGGGTTTCAGAATGTCGGAGCGATCACCGAGCACCTCCGATGGAATATTTGGCGAGCAGAGATAGGGTTCTGATATTGTCTTGTCTCGAGACTGCAGATGCTTGCTTCCTCCCGCGTCTCTACCGACTTTGGACGTGAGCTAGAGATGCCGACCATGTGGTGATGCATTGGCGCCAAGATGGACGATCTGTATCGAGCCACAGTACAGATTACAGCTACTGTACTGGCGTGCTTGGGTAAAGTACTTTCAGGTATTGAAACAATGGGGTCCTTGAGCAAGGTAGGGTTGATCATGAATTCATGATGCAGCCTGACCCTTGAACCTCGTACATGCATCGGAGGACAAACCTCCATCATCCATGGGCCGTATTCCGTACTACAGTAGCACCCTCGGTAATCGGACTCTCTCATAGATGGCTTGTAAGGTAGTTCTATCTGCGCTAGCGATAGAATACCCGGATCGAGATCAGATCTTTAGAGTCACCTTTTGTTTTCGGCACGCAGCCGTGGGCACAGCAACGATATTATGAGTCTCTTTTCAGCCAGGGCCTAGAACTAGTCTGGATTCTTTCTTTTCGTGAATTTCCCGAAGAAGGGCAGAAGATCCCATTCAGGAGAACTCGACATCTGGTATCCCACGCGACCATGATCAACGTGGCTACCCTGAACTCGGGAAAGCTCGCTGCTGTCAAATTACAGTCGATGGCGCAAAATCCCTGTACTATTTGGGCAACATGGTTGCAGATTGGCAATCAGCCGTTGCCAGCCAGCAATGCGAGTGTTCCGTACCTGACGACCTTAAGATACCGTACTAACATGCATGCTACTTAGAACTAAGGTAGTGCAAGTGCAGAGTGGCAGTCGCGACAGCCCTACGTGTTATGTATGTTACATTGAACTTTGGATGAAAAATAACAATGCCAAAGTGACACCAATCCACCTTACCTTACAAGTTGGCCTTGGGATGAAATTTGCTTTCTCTTCAGTAGTAGTAGATAATACCTAAACGACCGTATCAATGACTGCTGCTGCTGCCACTCGTCAAAGTTTCGTCGTTGACGGACGGCATGTACCTACGTACAACGGTACCTCAAACCTACGCGGCTCTACAGCAACATCGGATGCTGGCATCCCAGCGGTTCCACAACGTGTGCGTCCGAGCGTACCATTCACCAATCCGTTGACGCAAAACCCATCAATCCCTCCTGTGCCTCCAATATCACCCAGATTCGAAGAACACCCACGAAAGCCGGGAGAACCTCAGGTCCCAGCATTCGACTCCCCACAACGTCCCAACTCTCAGTCCTCATTTTTCCCTTCCCGTACAAGGTAGGTGGAACCAAACCGTTCTTTGAACACGACTGAAAATCTCTGAAGCAGCAAACAAGATGCCTGGGAACCACCCACGCGCACCAATGGCGCCGCCGATTACATCCCTACCAAGAACGGCTCTCTGACCCCCACAGATGGAGCTCACAAGAGCAATCCACCATCCTCAAATCCCACACGACAGACTCATTTACAAACGAGAGATGACAGTCATGGGCGGATACTTGAAGACCGTTTGGAAGACTTTGATCTGGCAGCACCGGTCGAGGATGGCGGCAAACTCGAGTCACTCGAGCAAACCTCGGATTTGCTTTTCTCTGGAGCACATATGGAGACAATCTTTGCCGATCCGTCCTTTTTACTCAAATTCATGTCATTCCTAAGGGCACACCGGCCACAATCCGTCCCAACTTTAATGTACTATCTCGACGCCAGCAAAGCATTGAAGGCCATACACTATGCCAATGCAGTCGCAAAAGCTTTGGAGCCATTACAAAAGCAAGGCTTGACACCGATACAGGAAAACACGAGGAACTTCGAATTGGAACAAAGGGCAGGGAGGGCATTCAACCTGCTGGTACAGGAAGATTTGCCGGCCTATGTCACGCTTCTGTACATACAAGTAGCGAAGTCGAACATAAATCCGTCGACAATGGCGGGACAACCAGATGTACAGGAAACTTCTGAAGGGTTTGCGGAGGTGTTTTGTTTAACGGACCCTTCCAGGGAGGATAATCCTATTGTTTTTGCTTCAAAAGGTATGCTGCGAACAGGTGAGGGGTTTGGTTGGATTCAGCTGACAATGGATGCGTAGCTTTTCATAGCATGACTCAATACAATATGAACTATATCGTGGGTCGGAATTGTCGTTTTTTGCAAGGACCGAAGACGAATCGTACAAGCATTGACCGAATACGAGACGCAGTACAAGCGGGGCGGGAGCATTGTGAGGTTATTTTGAATTAGTATGTACCACTCCCAGTGCGCTGGACTGAAACTAACCCACATGTAGCCGCCGAGACGGATCACCCTTTCTGAATCTGCTTATGCACGCACCGTTACGGGATGGGACTGGCAAAGTCAGGTACTTTATGGGGGCTCAGATCGATGTCAGTAGCGTAACCGATGTCAGCCCCGAACTGGAGTCTCTGCAAATATTGATTGCTCAAATGGACCGCGAAAAGAACCCACAAGAGGTCAATAGCGCCACCGAAGTAGCAGAGAAAAAGGGCGAGTTCCAAGAGTTGGTCGAAACGCTTGATATGCAGGAGTTAATGGCTGCCCGAACATGGCAAGGTCGAATGCTCCAAGAAGTACCAGAAGGACTAACAGACTCGGACACAACACAATGGCATCGAGCGCATATACGCGATCCGTCGTATGACGCTGTCAAAGACTACAAAGGGACGTTGGACAGTCTCTACAACTACGTAAGCCGATCGTATGTCGCTCTCAAGCAATCAGCTAACCCATCAGTTCCTCCTTGTCCGCCCCTACCCTTCCCTCCGCATACTGTTCGCCTCCCCCGCCCTCTCCGGCCCTGGAATCGTGCACGGCCTTATCATGGACAAATTCCGTGTCAATGCTCGTATCCGTGATGAACTTTCCCAGGCCCTTTTCGAAGGCCGCGAAGTCACTGCCAAAGCCCTCTGGATCCCTCACCAAAACGAAGAAGGAACTAATAAGTGGATCCACTTTACTCCGCTATTTGGAAGTAAAGACCAGGTGGGAGCGTGGATGGTCATTCTGGAGGAGTATAATCCAGATAGCCCACGAAGACCGAAGCAGCAAAACCCTCCTTCCAGACTTCCAAATGGAATGACCTCCCCCATCCCCGAGGAATCCGAAGACGATGACGACGACGAGCCCCCAGGGCCGGGAATCGCCACCGCCTCTAACGGTAACGTCGTGCACAAAGCGCAAATCTCCTGGTCCGGCCCCGAAGTCGCGCCCGAGCATCGCAAACCCGCACTCCACTGGTCCACTAATCAGAATTCCTGGCATCAGCACAAGGGGGACAGTGAAGGTCGTAGCCCATCAATCGATAGCGCAATGGAGTCGTTCTTCCCTGAGACAGACGACGAGTATGAGTCTCTCAAGGAGCGGCTCCGGAGGAAGAGACAGAGGGATGCGGTCATGATGCTAGAGCAGCCGGGGTTTGTGCCCAGGAAGACGTATAAAAGTTTGGCGCCGGATGATATTATTAATGATGGGACAATGTGAGGGGCGCGGATGTGTGTTGTGGCTTTTTTTACTTTTGTAGGGTTTGTTGTCTGATCTTTGTTTGGGACTTTTATACCTTTATACCTCTTCATGTTTTATACCTTTATACCTTTATAGCGTTATAGCTCTCTCCCTCTACATATCACCAGCTTTTATATATATTCCTTCTGTACAATTCTCTGCGCCTTCCCAAGCAGCCCCGACACCAAAAAAAAAGAAAAAAGGAAGAAAAAAGAAATGTCCCAACCGTGACCACCACTACGTACCTACCTTATGCGACGCAGGACCCCCTACCTAGTAGCCATCGGCTTGGCTCAACGACGACCTCGCCTCGGTGTCTTTCTTTCTTTCTTCCTTTCTTTTCTTTTTTTTTTTTTGGCAACCCACCAACTAACTGAACATGGAAATCACCCATCAATCGCCAACTCCAAACACCATACCTTCCAAAAAATCTCGAAACTAATTCTCACGAATTCGGAAATGTTGCTATACATATATATATTCCTCTATGATGGCCATGAACGAGTAGCTGTTTTCCGCGAAAAATAAAGCAAGAGGTTTATGATATTCATTTCTAGTCTTTTGTGGAGATTTTAATGGGGATTTGCTGGGGGGGGGGTGGGGGATTCAGAGCGGAAAGAGAAGGGAAGGGAAGGGAAGGGAAGGGAAGAGGAAGGCCCCTTCATCGAATTCACGACATTCGTTTTCTCGTCTCGTGCCTTTATCATTCGTGTTGATGCCTCTATTACCGCTATGGCGAACTATAGCCTCTAACCACTCCCTTGACCCTTTCCATCTCTCCGTCAACATCACCCTTCTATCACCCCTGCCTCGCCATCTCCCCCTCGATCCACGCCCAGATCTTCGCAAACAGCGCTTCGTCGATCGGCTGGACGTTTCTCATCGCAGGGACCGTTTTGCTCGTTTTTTGGGTCTCGAATACTAGCTTCTCTTTGTTCCGTCCTTCTTCTTCGTCTCCGCAGTATGCATCTCGCCACAAGCCGATGAGTTTGGTGGCGGGGTGGTTGGCTTGTTCTCCGCTTAGGGTTTCGAGCTGCTGGACCCATTGGTTTGGAGGGAGGACTTGGAAGTTTGGGTGGAGGGCGCGGAGCCAGTGGAGGAGGTCGGACCATGCTGGGGTGGGGTGGGGGTTGAGGATGTGATAGACTGGTATCTCTGTGTCGTGCTTTGCTAATTTAGTGGTAGGATTAGGAGCATCGATGCCGCCAACTTGCAGGGTCGCTTCGGCAGCGACGTCAACAGGAAGCCAGTCTAGCGCTTCGTCCTGCAGGTCAGGTAGACTACCGGTAGCTTTGACGCTGCTGATCATCAACGGCCACGCCTCACTCATGTTCCAGACCCCTCGTTTTGAATCTCCACACAGCTGCCCCACCCTCAGCACCGCAATGCGCCCCCGCATCCTCGTTTCGGCATGAGCTTTTGCGCAAATGGCTTCGGCGACCCATTTGCTGCGGGAATAGCCTAACGGTGATGCCGTGTGGGGAGAGTGTGAGATTGATTCCTTGATAGGGGAAGGGGAGGATGTGACGCTAGCAGTGGAGGAGCAGAACAGAAATTTTGGCGGCTGGGGGTGAGAGGAGGAGAGGGCGAGTGTGATGAGGTTACGGAGACCGAGGATGTGGTCTTTGACAAAGGAGCGGAGAGAGGCGCGGAAGTTGACGGCCCATGCTGCATGGATAACAATTACTGCGTTCTCCGCTAGGTTGGCATGGTCCTCGATAGAAAGTCCTAGATTCCCCTCTGTAAGTTTGACCGGAAGGCAACTGAGCTTTGAGTCCTGGGTGAGGGGAGGTAGTTGGCGTGCGAGGAGGGATTTGGAGACTCGGGCGTACGCAGCAGCGGGAGTGGCGGCACGTACGAGGCAAGTGACGTGCGGGGAGGAGGGATGCAAAAGAAGGAGGGAAAGGATATGCGCGCCTAGGGAGCCTGTCGCGCCGGTGAGGATCTAGGAGGATTAGGTGGGTTTAACTTGGATGGAGGATGATGGACTTGCAATGATTGGCTTTGCGGGCGTGCTTGAGGGGTTGGTGGACGTTTCTATGAGGTTGGGGGAGAAGGAGACATGTTCTTGGACAAGATCGAGCATGAGTTGGATTTCGTCTTCTTTTTCAGTTGTTTGGCCTTTGCGGATGTTGAGGAGGTATTTGGAAAGTCTGAAGAGTTAGTTAACGTGGTATCGTTGCGGCCTTCGAATTGCCTAGTAGTACCTTTTGATAGTCCCACAATCATAGACAACGTTGAGTGGAAGCTTAGGCATTTCGGGAGATAGTATCCTCTGACCACAGAGTCAATACATTACTTCTATGAATTTAATGGCCGGGAAGGCTACTCACAGTCTGGAGTAGTGCTCTGATCTGCATGCATGCGACAGAGTCAATGCCAAAAGAGAAGAGGTCCGTATCCTCCGGTATTGGGATTTTGGTATTGAGGACGCTCGTGATAATCTCCAGCACAATAATTGGTACGTCATGGTCTGAGACAGACGCTCCCACTTCTTCTCTCCGCCCATTAGTACCAACTCCAAATGCACCCTCATAGGCTTTGTCAATCTCTGCATGAAAGGTTTTTTCAGCTACACCCCTCAAAATGGTGCCTTTACTACTTTTTTCCACCGCAGGTGCGCCCCTAGTCATCACTACCAACATTGACCTTGATAGCCGAGCATGACCTTGGCTTTCAGTGTTAAGTTTGTCAATTGATGGCCAAACACTCCCCAGAACCTGTTTATCCGACATCTCCTGAAAATATAATGACCGAAACAGCAGAGCTCCAGGGTATTGCTGGCCATTGCCAAAGATCAAGACATCACTCAATAATGGAGAGGTAGCTATCGCAGCTTCGAGAGGCGCAGGATCAAATTTCTTGCCAGTAATGAGAGTCAATTGCGAATCGGCACGAGAATGGTATTTCCAGGCATTTGAGATTGTTGGATGCGCTGCAAACAAATCTGCGGTTGCAAATGAACCATCATCTCGATTACGCTTCGCCATGTGCGGCCATTGAGATAGAATGATCAGCTCGGACAGCCCATCATCTCGAGATTCGAAGCTTAAAGGCATCGATCTGTTACTTCGCAGGAATTGCCATTCCTTGTCCGATGCATAATCTCGATGGGAGGACATAATAAAACCACACTCAGCGCTGCCAAATCTGGAAACCAGATGTACTCCTTTTCCTACCAGATCATCTCCTACTTCTTGGGGTAGTGCAGCACCTCCAACACCGGCAATCTCCATGCTTTTCAGTATTTGCAAGCCATTATTGTCTGCGGCTACCATTTGCAGAACGTAGGGCACAGAAGAGAAATAAGTCACCAGAGGAGTCTGACAACTTTGGGTGGATCTTTGAGCGCATTCTAAAGATTTCCGTACATTCTGTGCAGTGATTGGCACTTCTTTCCCTGGGAACAGCCAAATCATGGCGCTGCTTGTCCAGGCACGAAAGCAATCTGCTATACCTCCATGATAGAGCGGCGTTGTGGTGAATGTTGCTCTGTCATGGCCGTTCTCTAGGCAAGGAAGAACACCTACCGCAGCTCGGTGGCTTTGAGGAATTGGCTTCGGGAGGCCGGTGGAGGTCCCGGACGTATGGTGTAGGTAGGCAACATCAGTTTCCTTCACTTCAAGCAACGATGTGCGTAACAGCATGAAATCTCCAGTCAGGGTAATATCGCCCAATAGCTCTTCCCTTTGCTTAGCCCCTGGCAAGCGGATTGGGCGGAGTGACGAGGCCGAGCTTGATGCTCCTCCGGATGCCCTTGCAAGTCTCTCATACGTGTCATCATAGAACAGTTCAGTCACGTTGCACGACGTGCACAAAAGTGCAATCGCTGAAGGCTGACATTGAGGCCTACCATCTTGGGTTCAGCTTTGACTTTACTCAGCACAGCCAGCCAGGGTGGTACGTACGCAATGAGAAGGACCGAATGCCCCAACCTCATCAGCCCTAGCCATGCAAAAAGAAAGTCGATGGAGCTTGGGCATAGTAGTGCCACAGTCTTGGTAGGTGAAGTATTCGCCCGCAGTGACTTGGACAAAACTTGCCCTATCGCAATTGATCCTTGCCGTAGATCCTCAAACGCTAAGGGACAGATTAGATCTCTGATTCGCAGCCTACTAGATACGAGCATACTGAGAATTCTTTGCTGCCATTCCGGGCCATCATTCTTTGAGTCTGGAGGTATCGGGAAGCCAACAGCAGGAGCCTGTGGGATTGTTCGAGCTTGAAAGTCAATGAAGTCGTTGGCAGTCTTGAACACATGAGGGCTCTGAGCATTGATTCTCGCTGCTTGGCCCAAGGTACAGACGAAATAGTTGAGCTCAGGCTCCTGTGTTGACTGCGCGACATGGGCCATGGTTAGGTGGAAGAGAGATCATGACTTCAATTCTACGAATTAGAGTATCGCAACCAGAAAAACTGCGTTTGGAGGCACTTGACATCATGACTGCAACTGCGCTCTCCGAACCAACGTAGCGAGAAGTCGCTACCCGATCTTACAATTACCAGCAGGCGGTGTGTAGTCGCTCAGGCACTCCTTTGTCCGCTCGCAATATCAATGCTAAAATGCTATGCTAACATGAAGCTATTCATAAAGATCGCCTTCCAGTGCGCTCTCCGCATCATTGTTCTTTCTCGCTCGCGGGCTTCGGGTTTCGGGCTTCGGGCTTCGGGCTTCGGGCTTCGGGTTTTGGTCTTAAGTCCGCAAAACCCTGGTGCGTTGAATTTAGGTTGCGGGAACATCTCGGTTAGAGGCATTCATGGCATTTTAAGCTCTAGATATGACGATTAGACGTTTCATTACCGCATTACAGCATTATTTCTATCCGGGAGCATCGGATCTGTTGATATCCTATGGGCCTGGCTTTTCTCACAGAAGGTGACCCCTCATTGGCTCTCGATATGAGGTGATTATTTCCAAGCCGACCCGCGACCGCCGTGTTTGTTGGCCATCATCTCCCTCGGCCAATTGTTTATCGTGGAGTATTTTATTCCCTTTCTTTGACCATGTGCTGAGGATTCTCCGGTTTCGCGTCTGCTGAACTCGACTCATTCTGTCCGTTTTGGAAGTATCCTAGCCATCATCATGGCTCCTGATCCGCCTGAACGTCCTAATATGGAGGCATTGCCTGACATATGGCCGTCAACATCTGCCAATAGTTTCAGACAGCAATACTTAGCTCCTGCCGGCTCGGAAACGCATCCACCACATCAGGATTCGGCCGCCATCAGTAGAGTATCGCCTGCAATCGAGAGCCCTGCACATGCAAACACCAACGGCCCCCAAGTCGCGAATGGAGGGACGGAAGGGCCTAGCCGGTCATCCAGCGAATACACAGCTGTACCATCACGCGCAGAGTCAGAGTCAGCGGCTGTTGCAGGGCCATTAATCGGTAACTCGAAATATGCGGCTAGGCCATCTGATGAAATCAACAAGGACGAAAGAGCGGACGAAGTGGCTGGATATGAGCCTATAAAAACAACACAAACCAAGGATGCCGCCAAAAGACCTGGTATGAGGAAAAACTCGTCAAGGCAATTGACAGAGGATGAAGTATTCAGGGTTCTCAGCCGGAAGCGAACAAACCAAAGCGGCCGTCAAGGCTCTTATGCCACTAGCGTTGAGGAGGACGATGAGCAGGCCGAGATTGAAAGATTAATGTCACGCATGTTCGGGAAGGGCCGACAAGGCCAATCGGAGGAAGAAAAAACAAGACATGTGGGTTTGGTGTTTAAAGATCTTACCGTGAAAGGGATGGGCTTGGGTGCCGCGCTGCAACCAACTCTGAGCGATCCTTTCTTGTCTCTTCCTCGATTTTTGAAGAGTCTTTTCACGAGCGGACCGAAACGAGCAGCTGGTAAACCTCCGATAAGGACCATAATCAATCGATTCTCAGGCTGTGTCCGACCCGGAGAAATGCTATTGGTCCTGGGTCGGCCTGGATCTGGATGTTCTACGTTCTTGAAAGTTTTGGCCAACCAAAGGTTTGGCTTCGAGAGTGTCGAGGGCGACGTCACGTACGGTGGTACGGATGCGAAGACTATGGGCAAACATTATCGTGGAGAAGTAGTCTACAACCCAGAAGACGATCTGCACTACGCTACGTTGACCGTCAAAAACACCCTTCAGTTCGCTTTGAAAACAAGGACACCCGGCAAAGAGTCGCGAAACGAAGGAGAAAGCCGCAAGGACTATATCAACGAATTCCTCCGTGTTGTCTCTAAACTCTTTTGGATCGAGCATACCATGAACACGAAAGTGGGCAATGAGTTCGTACGCGGTGTATCTGGAGGAGAAAAGAAGCGTGTCAGTATTGCGGAGGCCATGATCACCAGAGCAAGCATTCAGTGTTGGGATAACTCCACACGAGGTCTGGATGCTAGCACAGCTCTCGAATATGTACAGTCCTTACGGTCACTTACCAACATGGCCCATATATCCACATCAGTTGCATTGTACCAAGCTGGAGAGAGTTTGTACGATTTGTTCGACAAGGTTGTACTTATCGACGAAGGAAAATGTCTTTACTACGGGTCAACAGAGGACGCTGCAGCCTACTTTGAAGGACTTGGATTCGCTCGACCGCCTCGTTGGACCACCGCCGACTTCCTTACATCTGTCACCGATGAGCATGAGCGGAATATAAGAGAGGGTTACGAAGATCGAATCCCGAGATCTGCGGACCAATTTGAAGCAGCTTACCGGCAGAGCGACATGTATCAGAAGAACTTGAAGGATATCGGAGACTTGGAACTGCACAATGAAGAACAGCGGCAACAACGTTTAGCAGCAAGAACAAAGGCGACTAAAGAGAAGAACTACACCCTTTCATTCCCTCAGCAGGTTGTTGCCTGCACTCACCGTCAGTTTCTGGTCATGTTTGGTGATCCACTCACTCTAGGTGGAAAATGGGGAGGAATCTTCTTCCAGGCTCTGATTGTTGGCTCGCTCTTCTACAATATGCCAAAAACATCCGCTGGAGTCTTCACTCGTGGTGGTGTGATGTTCTTTATGCTTCTATTCAACGCACTGCTTGCACTTGCTGAATTAACCTCCGCCTTTGCAAGCCGACCAATCTTGTTGAAGCACAAGTCCTTGTAAGAGTTCCTATGATCCTGAAAAGTACTTTGCTGACTATATGATAGCTCTTTCTATCGTCCTGCAGCATACGCTATTGCACAAACCGTAGTCGACATTCCTCTTGTTTTTGTCCAAGTCGCAATCTTTGATCTTGTGGTCTATTTCATGTCAGATCTTGCGAGGACGCCATCACAATTCTTCATCAGCTTGCTCATCCTCTGGATCCTGACAATGACCATGTACGCTTTCTTTCGGGCCATTGGATCGTTGGTCAAGTCACTCGATGTGGCAACACGCATTACAGGTGTCGCGATCCAAGCACTTGTGGTGTATACCGGTTATCTCATTCCTCCACAGAAAATGCATCCGTGGTTCAAGTGGCTTATTTGGATCAATCCAGTGCAATATGGATTTGAAGCGTTGATGGCTAATGAGTTCTACAATCTGGTAATCCAGTGCGTGCCTCCGTATTTAGTCCCGCAGGGTCCTGGAGCTGCTCCTCAATATCAGTCTTGCGCTATCCAAGGAAGTCAACCGGGGCAAACCACCGTCAATGGAGCAGACTACATACAAACCGCTTTCACCTACTCCCGATCACATCTGTGGCGGAACATTGGGATTATTGCCGCCTTCTTTGCCTTCTTCGTCGTCCTCACTATGATTGGGATGGAGATACAAAAACCAAACGCGGGTGGAGGAGCTGTTACTATTTTCAAACGGGGTCAAGCTCCAAAGTCTGTCAAGAAGGCAATGGAGAAGGGCAGTATTCCTGAAGATGAAGAAAAAGCTGGCAACGCGGGGGGCGAGAAACTCGGTCAAGGTGAATCCAGCGGCTCGGAATCTGGCGAAGCTGTCAAAGGCGTTGCAAGGAACGAGTCTGTCTTTACTTGGCAGAACGTAAATTATACAATTCCGTACGAGAAAGGGGAGAGGAAACTACTGAGCGACGTCCAAGGCTACGTCAGACCAGGGAGGCTGACGGCACTGGTGGGTGCTTCTGGCGCCGGAAAGACCACGCTCCTGAATACATTAGCCCAAAGAATTAATTTCGGGGTGATCACTGGCGACTTCCTAGTCGATGGAAGACCCCTACCAAAATCATTCCAAAGAGCAACTGGCTTTGCTGAGCAGATGGATGTACATGAACCGACTGCCACAGTACGGGAGGCTCTACGGTTTTCTGCTCTCCTTCGGCAACCGAAAGAGGTGCCGACTGACGAAAAGTACGAGTACTGTGAGAGGATCATTGATCTCCTTGAGATGAGACCGATTGCGGGTGCTACCCTAGGGAAAATTGGCGAGGGTCTGAATCAGGAACAGCGCAAAAGAGTGACGATTGGCGTCGAGCTGGCTAGTAAGCCAGAACTCCTTATGTTCTTGGACGAGCCGACTTCAGGCCTCGATTCTGGAGCAGCGTTCAACATCATTCGATTCCTCCGCAAACTAGCCGACAATGGCCAGGCTCTGCTCGTTACAATTCATCAACCATCGTCTGTCCTCTTTGAGTATTTTGACGAACTCCTGCTGCTCAAGTCCGGAGGGAGGGTTGTATACCACGGGTCTCTCGGAAAGGACTCTCGAAGTTTGATCGACTATTTTGAAGGAAACGGAGCAAAGAAATGCCCGCCAAGCGCCAACCCAGCCGAATATATGCTCGAAGCCATTGGCGCCGGTGATCCTAATTACAAAGGCAAAGATTGGGGCGACGTCTGGGCCTCATCCCCCGAGCGCGAAGAACGTGGAAAAGAGATCCAACAAATGATCAGCGACCGTCGCAACGCCTCGACCAACGCCAATACCGACGATGACCGCGAGTACGCCATGCCGCTCAGTACCCAAATCTCTACTGTCGTAAAGCGCTCTTTCGTTTCCTACTGGCGCACTCCAGATTATATGATTGGAAAATTCATGCTCCATATTGTCACTGGTCTCTTTAATACATTTACATTCTACCACGTCGGCAACTCGCAGATTGACATGCAATCTCGTCTCTTTTCGATCTTCATGACCCTCACTATCGCTCCACCTTTGATTCAACAACTGCAGCCCAAGTTCCTCCAATTCCGCGCCATCTACCAGTCCCGTGAAGCGAACTCCAAGATTTATTCCTGGGTTGCGTTCGTCACTGGCGCTATCCTTGTCGAAATTCCTTACTCTATTATCGCCGGAACGATTTACTTCAACTGTTGGTGGTGGGGCGCTGTAGGCCGTGGCCGTGGCAAGTTCGATTCCGCATACACCTGGATGCTGCTCATGTTGTTTGAGCTCTTCTACGTCGGTTTTGGCCAGATGATAGCCTCCTTTTCTCCCAATGAGCTATTAGCCAGTTTACTTGTCCCAATCTTCTTTCTTTTCGTCGTAGCCTTCTGCGGTGTCGTGGTTCCATTTGCTGCGCTTCCACACGTAAGTCCTGCACAATCCCCGTCACAGATTATTTACACGCTAATGATCACCCACAGTTCTGGCAATCCTGGATGTACTACCTCTCCCCCTTCCGCTACCTCCTCGAAGGCTTCCTCGGTGTTGCCGTACACGACCGTCCAGTCATATGTGCCCCTAACGAGTTCGCCCGCTTCCCCCCACCCCCGGGCCAAACCTGCCAATCCTACACCCAGCAGTTCATCCGCCAAGCCGGCGGCTATGTCCAAAACGGAACCAACGGCCTTTGCGAATTCTGCCAGTATGCCAATGGGGACGAATTCGCGGCGGGGTTTAACGTGTTTTATAAGAACAAGTGGGAGGATTATGGCGTGTTTTGGGCGTATTGTGGGTTTAATTTCGCGGTGGTGTTTTTGTGCTCGTGGCTGTATTTGGGTGGTGGAAAGAGGGTTTGGGGGGCGGTAAGTCCGAAGGCAAGGAGGCAGAGAAGGGAGATGGGGAGGGCAGGGGAGAAGGTGTAGATAGGTAGCCGCTGGGGGATGGGCGGGAGTATAAAGGTAGGTAAATTTGATAATCTACAAGCGCGGGGAACTGCTCGGGGAGTTGAACATATAGAGAAGCATAAGCCCAACGACAGTATATAAACATAAACATTTCCGACCTCTAATCATCCAAGCTCTGCATCAAACGGTCCCAATTCACGCAATCACATCTATCTAAATCACGCTTTCCAACCACCTCACCCCACCTCACTTCGTCTAAACCACCTTCAAGAGCTATTTAAATGATCGTTCCTCCCCTCATCTTCTCACTTCTTCATCCCCCTTCCGCCATCCCTTCAAATATGTCTCTAGTGACATTCCCTGACGAGTACACGAGTCCTAGCGAGTCCTAGCGAGTCCTAGCGAGTCCTAGCGAGTCCTAGCGAGTCCTAGCGAATCCTAGCGAGTAGTACGCGAGTCCTAGCGAGTACACGCCGAGTACGCAAGTTCTAGCGAGTCCTAGCGAATTCTAGCGAATCCTAGCGAGTAGTACACGATGAGTACGCAAGTACGCGCAGGCAGAACCTTGTAGCGTTGCTTATCACTTGCGCATACAAAATACTCTGGCAAAAAGTCATCACTATAAACCGTAGTTCTGCCCTACAACAATTTCCTTCTATCTTCTCACAGTGACACCCGCAGCAGTATTCTGAACACAAGGATCAAAAGACCTGCGGTCGGGTTTGAACATGAGACAAGGAAGATGTGAACATCTCGATTGAGCTCTCAAATGTTGCTCATGAACTAGGGTGATGGCTTCTTATGACTCGCTCACGCGGTACTCTGGCAAAAAAGTCATCGCTAGGAACCGTAGTTCTGCTCTACGACAGTGTTCGCTGGTGAAATGTCGCTAGAACTCAAAAAAAGAAGAAGGAAGAGAAGAGAAGAGAACTAGAGAAAGGGAAGGAAAGAAGGGGAAGAAGGTGGGAAGGTTTGTGAGAGTGATGTGAGATTTTGATTTTCATCATTGATGACTATCGCATCCCTATTCTCTCATTTCCATAACCTGCCATGATTTTTCCATCGTTAGCCCCCCTCTCATACCTTCCCCGCCCTTCTTCCTTCTCTCTTCATGCTTATCTTTCAGCACAATCAACACTCTCTCCATTCTCTTGCCCACCTTCCCAGCCCCCTCCCTCCCACTTTCAGTAGCGACTCACATACTATCCCTTCATCTCTCTTCTTCCTTAATTCAACAGAAGCTAAACTGGCTAAAGGAAGGCGAGGGAAGAAGAGTATGTTGGTGTTATTTACATGCTATCGGGCATCGACTCCGTTTGAACTATAAATATATATTATGTTTGTTTGGGTAAACCCGACAGCCCCTGGCGGTTTCTAGGGCCAAACTTTTGCCCCGGAAGCCGCCCTGAGGTGTCGAGTACTCCCTCTATCTAAGCAACTGAGTCTATGAAGTGGGTGTGTGAGGCAAAAGCGAGTTTCTGGCTGAATCTCAAGGGATGAAGGGCAGAAACAGGAGGGTGGACTGCCTATTTATCCCTCTGTTCCCCGCCTAGCTGTCGAGGTCTATTGGTAATCGGTGGCAACGAGGTTGCAACGGGGTGGTAACCCCTTCTACCACTTTCCATGTCCCTCCCTTCGCTTGCCGATAGCATTCAGTCAAGCTGGTTCCTTTGAGTACTACCTGATGGGTTTATAGAGAGAACGTACTCTAATCTCATCATTGACCAGCCTTTAATAGCGCAGCGACGATGAACTCTTCGTCCTCTCTTTTGATGGAACAGGGTGCTGCTTTGGGGTTTGAAGCTCGAGATGAGACTTTGGGTTTTACTGTGGTACTTGAGATGTCAGTTGTTAGTACTGAAGCCACAGTCAGGATTTGTTTTTGATGTGCTCGCCAATCGAACCCTCTGCATTTGAAGATCGCATTAACAACTGTTTTCTCAAATACCACAGTAGAGTTGAGAGTGACTGTCTCAAATGACCTAGTGACTAGAAACTCGCTAGAACTCGCTAGGACTCGCTAGAACTCGTGTACTCATCTTTAGCCCTAACCGCTCGCTCTCATCTGTGAAACGACTCTTATCAGCGTCAGCAATGCTAGCAGCCATGCATGACAAGATCTGTATACTACGTAGTACATTTGTTTGGGCAAACTCGGCGCCCCTTGACAGCTCCCAGGGCCAAATGTTGGCCCGGAAGTCGCTCAGAGATGTCAAGCACTTCCTCTATCTAAGCGACTGACTCTATGAAGTGAGTGAGGCAAAAGCGCGCTTTTGTCTGAATCCGAAGGGATGAAGGGAAAACATGAATCGGGATGAACTGCCTATTTATCCCCAAGTTCTTCACCTTGTTGTTGCTGAGGCTATTGGTAATCGATGGTAACGAGATGGCAATTTCTACTTTCTATGCCTTTCCATACCCTCATTCCACTTGCCGATAGCCTTCAGTCAAAGCTAGCCCTTACTAAGATAGTCATAGCGAATAACGGTAGAAGCTTGTTCATGAGGTTAGTTGACGACTATTGAAGGTTTTTGTTGTTTAGAAGTACTTGATGTTTTTGAGGTGTCAATAGCGGCATTCCCACTCTAGCCTCCTGGTCTCGGTTGCGACATGTTAGGACCTAGGATTTAGACCAAGGCAAAGTGAAGATGCTGTTGCGTTCTCGAAGTTTCCGGGCGAGGTGGTACGTGGGGTATGGGGTTTTCGGTTGCTTGAACTTGTGTAGCCTGTGAACGAGAAAGATTGCAGTCAATGCATTCGCGATGGGTTAGTCTTTACATAGACTAACTTGTTGCAAGAGTATCAGATTTGCCCTTTTTTTCTTCTACATTTACAACCTTCTTCTCTTCCTCTTCTTTCTTCTTCTCTTCCTCTCCTTTCTTCTTTCTCTTCTTTCTCGTCTTACTGTCTCTTCTTCCTTCCTTAACCCTCTTCCATTCTCTTTCCATTCTTCTATCTTCCTCGCCTTATCTTTCACTCCGGATTCTACATTCTTTCCTTTCCTCGTGTATATCAATACAAGCATCATCACCCCCCACAACTCTCAATCCCCACTCAATCGTCCCCTTTCCTCCCCAACCGCCATCTTCCCCCTCAACATCTCCCTCCATCCACCCCCTAATTCTCAACCCATTCTGCACCCCTAAATCATCTTGCCTTGCCTCACCTCGCCACCACGACGAACGAAGCGAGAGCTAGCATCAACGCAGCGGGTGTTCTGAATAACGCGACTTTTCCAGGTAGAGGGAAGTAGGGTAAAAAGGAGGGGAGAAGATGAGAAGTGAGAGAGGGTGATGGATTTGGTCAACTTGAAGCTTGGGTTAGGAAATGGTAGAAGAAGGGGTAGGATGATGGAGGGCAAGAGGGTGAAGGGTGGAGTGAGGAATGGTAGGGTAAGGAGGGTGGGAAGAAACGTAGGCGAACAAAACGAAGGGCATAGAGGGAGAGGAAGAGGGAGAAGGTTTAAAAGAGTGGGAATAGCGAAGTAGAGATGAGAGATATGATGAATTGAATGAAGGAGGGAAGGGAAAGCGACGGAATAATTGATTACTAGATGATTACTAGGCAACTGGTCATCCTTCCGCAACCCTTCCTTACTACTCCGTTCTCAGTACCCTCAGTCCTCAAACCCCATTCTCGCAACCTAACGTCGTCCACTCCATCTCAAACACCCCATCCACACGCCCTTAGCCCTCCTTAAACTCCGCCTCGGCCACTTTCCCCTCAGCCGTTTCCTGCACCCTCTCGCTCCCCTCACACACGCCATCCCTCAGAAACACCACCATCTCCCTCTCCACCCTCCCTCAAAAACCCCGAAGATCACTCTATGCCGATATCCTTATCAACCCAGCCTTCGCGCCTCAGAGAAGCTTGAGGAGGTAGCGAGCGTTGCTGCCCTTGTTCCGCGAGTATACGAGATGGTCAAGACTCCACTCCTCTATGCCGGAAAATCGATTGGTTTTTCCCGTGGCGGCAAAGATTCGCGCGCATGGCGTGGCCAGGGGAAGACCTCAAGCATGCTGGGTATCAACCAGATGGGTCGCAGAGCTGATATAGAGTGTACACGCCCATCACTCAGAATCCCCCTAAATTGTCCCCATGACCTATAGCCCTACTACCCATCTCCCATCCTCCGCCTTCTCGCCTCTGCTGTGTCAACCCATCTTCTGCCCCTTCAACCCAGCTTGGTATACGGCAGCCAGCTCTACATCTTCAGTCGAGTTCCTAGTGGTAGTACTGATGATCTCCCTAGCTAGGGCGTGACGCGCACTGTGAATTCTCGTTCAGTGAGGGTGTTGATGGTTAGAATGGCTCGAAGAATGAGGTGTGCGATGCTTAGGGGCGAAAGGTTTGAGGGTGAGTGTTGAAGCTTTTTGCTTTGAAAAGGTTGATCTTGATGCTCTTCTAAGAGATTTGACACTGTCTCTAGAAATTTGCTTGTGTACTCACTCGCTCGCTAGGATTCGCTTGATCTCGCTAGGACTCGCCAGGACTCGCCAGGATTCGCTAGGACTCGCGTACTCAGCGCGTATTCGCTAGGACTCGCTAGGACTCGCGTACTCAGCAGAAAAGGGGCGAAGGACTTAATCACTCTGTCACAAAAGACTATCTGACTTCTACAATCTCATCTAGTAGTACTCACATGTGGTTGCAATCACTCTTCAACTTCAGCGTGTACTCACGTATTCAATAACGTGGCTCAAGCCTAGAATGATGCTTCTTACTGTCAGGACCGTGCCTAGATGATACAACCAATGGAGGTCAGGGTTGATAGTGCTTGATCTTTAGAGGTAGCTATAACTGAATATTAAGAATACAGAAGAAGGTTGGTACAAGAGCTTCTATTTATGTAATGTTCAGAGGCTGCGCTAGGCCCGAAAGGGATGTGTTTGTAACACGGAAAGAAGGTGATGTAGGTGAACAAGGTGTTGGGGAAGGAAAAGAGTGTTGGGCCATATCTGGGCCAAACCTGGGCCAGATCTAGGCCAGATCTCGGCTAGATCGTTGGCTAGCCCTAATCAGCCTTGGTACGCTCGTAACACTTACCGCTCTATAACACTGGCAAATCTTACATGGTTCTACCCTAGAACACTTCAACCTATCTTCTCACAGTCACGCTCGCAGCGATAAATTATACCCAAGAATTCAGACTCGCGATTATATCTAACGCGAAATAAGGAAGGTGTGAACAATCTTTGAAGAGGCTCGCAAGTGTGACCTAGTACTAGGGTGATGCTTCTTACTGCTCAGCCATAGAAATGAATTCTTCTGAAAGGAAACCTTTCGAGGAACGTATCATAACTCAATGAATGCCTGTCTCTCGTTCTTCTCTTCATTCTCTTCCTTCACCGTACTCTTTGAGATTCTATTGCAGTTGTTGACCGTAGTACGGACCCTTTTCTGCTCATCTTCCTGCTCGTTGTACGGAATAATCGGCATACAGTTCATCCCAGTCTCTCACCACTTCTAAGGGGAATTTCCTGTCCGCATTCTCGCTGTTTGTGAACGATCATTGTGGGTCTGTCACACAAGTCGACCCTATGTCCTCGTTTTCGCATGAGGAATACTTTCCCAAAGCAGCGTTCGAACCTGTGCATTTATGTGGTCGTGAAGCTTTCATCTTTACCAGCTCGCTGAAGGTAGTAGGATTTATCAGCGGAACAAACTATGAGGCTTGGTGTGGTTTCCATAGTGTAGGTAAACACTCTTCTAATCAATGTGTCTTCTCGAATACTCTGTTAATGTACTGCAAAGTACGGCAAAACCTTCAAGTTGCTCTATGGTAGAATCAAGTGACCCGCCAAATAGAGACATTCCCTCCCCTAACCACTTCAAGCGAATCAGTCGTTGGCAAAGGTTCTCGGAAAAACCAGCCAAGTATACGACAGCGGAAGGAGAACTTTGCTTAAGTTTAGAACTTTCTCAATCGAATCCTCTTTCATCAGTCCTAGCGAAAAAAGCGTCTTCGTACATTTCACATCTACCTCCCCTACCTCTATATCTCCTCACCGTCCTCGAGTCAACATAAGAATTGCGTGGTTCCAATCGGGACGACACCGAGACCGCCAAGAAGCCCGACATCAAAGCAGACCTAAGCTCCCTTCCAAGTTTGGTCAAAGACCAGCCCAATGGTGTGCAAATACGATGTCAAGCCCGTGCCAAAAATCATCTTATCCAAAGACAAAAAAGTCGCGCACCTGATGCTTCGACAAGCGCGATTACTACTCACCGTCCCTAGAGAATTGGACGAAGGGCTTACGCTCTGCTACAAAATGCTGGTCAGTGGTGGAGATAGAGTAAGTCCTATCTATAAACCCACCAGGCAGTACTCACATGTGAACCAAGCCACTCAACTCCTTGTATCAAATTTCCAGCCCACTAAAGCACAACCCCAAAACAGTTCAAATCTCGCCGAACATTCTTAAAATGAAGCTTTTTTCAAGCTACCCAATGCACAGCAAGTACATGAAAGCAAATTTCGGCTTTGAAAGTCGAAACGGAGCATCTCCCTAATTTGCCGGCATCATACTTTCTGACTGTTGAATTTGAAAAAAATCTTGAACATGAACACCACGGACTTCAAGAATTGAACCGCGGACTTTTGCCAAACGTGGCCTTTTGAGTCAATAGGGTTTCCGTCGGCTGTCCCACTGTAACTCTCGTCGCCACAGGCATCACAGAGACTTGGCATTATATCGCAAGTGTACGGAGACAGTCACTCACTCCCTAACGCGGGGGACTGTCACTTTTTCACCGCCTTCTCCGCGCTGCTGACATTTGATAGGCAAATTGCCATACTAAATAGCGAGGACATGATCAATTCAAGCATGCCACGTCGCGGGTGTGACTGGAAACAGCGCTGGAGAAAGAGTATCGATGTCGTCGTCAATTTAGATAGGTTATCAATGACCCAGGTAGTTGGAAATTTATGTTTTTTTGAAGTCAGCACCCTTGACGAGTAGTTCAACAAGTAACCAAACACTCATTGATCATTCGAAAACCTTGTCTATCGTTGAATTCTATCCTCTGCTATCTGAATCACTCATACCCTGGCTGACACATTTCACAAGCTCACTGCTCGAATTCAGGAAGCCATAGTCATGATCTCACCGACCGGCTTACCGACTAGCCCTATCAGACGGCGAGAAGGCGTGGCTTTGACTTCATTTGCAGAACTATGCTTTCGCTCAGAAATGTGCTATAGTGGTAGCGAATGGCCAGAAGCGATCGAGATCATTTTGAAATGTAACCGTTATTGGTAGAAAGACGAAGGAAATATACTCAGACAACAAAAGAAGAAGAGAAACCAAAAGTACATAGGCACAGAGAAAGGTCGAAAAGAAAACCTCAGGGTCATTGACCTCTTCTTCAAGCAATTGATATTCCCCAACCATACCTCAGCGAGCTCAGACAGACCTCAGCAAAAGTTTGTTATGCGTTGGGAAGTGGCTATCCCGAATGATACTTCGCTAGGACTCGCCAGGACTTGCGTACTCAGCGCGTACTCGCTAGGACTCGCTAGGACTCGTCAGGACTCGCGTACTCGCTAGGATTCGCTAGGATTCGCTAGGACTCGCGGACTCGCTAGAATTCGCTAGAACTCGCTAGGAAATAAGGAGCGAGTTCTTGAACAAATGCTAAGCCTGCGAGTATGAGGTCTTGGCCGTTGTTTGTAGGGGTACTAATGGTTTATAGTGATGCTGCGGCGCAGATTCACATTCTCGGCTGTACCTCGTCTCTGGGTTCTAATTGATTATGCGCTGTCTACGGAGTACTGTTAATCATATCTCTTCGTCGCCATAATAACCCACAACCCCTCCATCAATTCTTCACAGCCTGCACAATCGCTCCCCTACTCCCTTGATCCAAGCCGTCCAACGTCTCCATGTCCCCCGCTCCCAGCTCGAAGTCGTACACATCCGCATTCTCCTCAATTCGACTAGGTGTATCGCTTTTCGGTAGCGGCACCCATCCTTTTTGCAAGCAGTAGCGGACAAGTATTTGGGCGGTGGTCTTGCCGTGTTTCTTCGACATGGAGACGAGGGTTTCGTCGTGGGCTTTTTGGTTACGCACGAGGGGGGAGTAGGCTTCGACGATGATTTTGTGTTTGTGGCAGTAGTCGACTATTGTACGTTGTTGGCACCAGGGGTGGAGCTACGTTGCACGATAATCAGCACCAGCTTCAAGCCCTGCGGACCCGGAGATGGGAACGAATGTGGAACTGGGGGAGAGAGTGGAGGCATACCTCAATCTGGTTCACCTGCGGCGGCCAAATCTTCGCATAACTCCGCATTTCCTCAATATGCGACACCCCAAAATTGCTAACCCCAATACTATTCGCCTTCCCCTCGTCCACCAATTTCTCCAACGCCTGCCACATCTCCTTTATCGCCTGCGCACCCCCACTCGGCGTATGTATCAGGAACAGATCCACATACCCACCCTCCTTTCCCCCTTCAACCTTCTCAACACTCTCGGTGCACTTCTTGTACGTCGCCCCCGGAGAACCTCCCGCAGACATTATCTTAGTCGTAAGAAAGACTTCGGACCGTTTGAGGCCGGATTGGCGAAGAGCCTCGCCCATTTCAACCTCGTTGCCATAGAATTGCGCAGAGTCGATGTGGCGGTAGCCGGTGCGGAGGGCGTGTAGGCAGGATTTGACGGCGGTTTGGGAGTGGGATTGGTAGATTCCGAAGCCGAGGCGGGGGATTTTGAGGGAGGAATTGGGGAGCGGAAGGAGGTCTGTTATGGCGAGTTTGGCGGACATGTTTGAAGGGTTGTTTTGTTTCTGAGCTTCTGCTTGTCTTGCGGCTTCGCGGCCTTTGTCGGTGGTTTGGAATTGCTCGGGGAGGATTTCGTGATGGGGGTGGATTTGTCTGGTGGGAATTAGGACGAGACAAGAATTGGGGGCTAGAGGGAGACTTACTGTTGCGGCCTGGGTTGCCCTGACATGGTGGGATATGATTTGTTGTTCTAATAATGAGTGGTAGGCGTTTAGGTGGATTTTGCATGGATCATTGGGATGATTTCGTCGATGATGAAATTGGGGAGCAAATGCACGTCATTACCCGTAAGGAAGAGCTAAGGCAGATGGAGCTTAGCTCGAATCTCCATCTCCGACCATTCCACAGTCACCATCGATTAGCCATGAAAGATCAAAGGAGATACTTGTAGTTGAAGGTATAACTTCTCTAGCATCTCAGTTGGCTCGTGATACATAATGTGGGTATTCTAAAACGAAGAATGCTCTCGTAACGCTGCGTTCACCATACCCAACCCCTTCCCGTCCTGCACCAGCGCTCTTCCATCTATTTCCTTCAACCATTGACATTGCATACCGAGCACTTACCTCCTCTACTCAACACCCGAGCTCTTCCCCTTCTCCGCATCATGATGCACCCCCAACACCTCTTCCTCGTCCTTTTCCATCGCCTCCACAAGCCCATACTCCTTGGCTTTCCTATCAATCTCCTCATCCGTCAAGAACTCCAGTTCCCTTGCAGCGCGCACGTAGCTCATATTCTCACAGTAGCCTTTTGCGAAAATAATGTCAATTTCCTCTAGGCTGCGCTTTGCCGTTTCTGGGTAGGTAAAGTAGATCAGGGGAATAAAGCAGGCGTTGACGACGGCGAAGAAGAGGTAGGTGCCCCAGCCGATGTTGGTAATCATGATGGGGGTAATCATGACAATGACTGCATTTGGTTAGTCTGCATTTGGAGAATACGATAGGGGGAATCGAACGGAAATTGAACAGCCAATTCGAGCATGTGGACATGGCGTTGGCTTTGGCACGAATTTTGATCGGATTGATCTCGGCAGGGTATAGCTGGTAGAAACATCAGTATCAACCGACTCGAAAAGGATTAAAAGCCTACCCAAGGCAAAGGCAACCACGTCGCTCCGAAGCTGGCAATGTATGTAAACAGCCCAACGGCGGCCCCTTTCGCAGCGGCTGGGGTTCCTGGGATCAAGCAAGAAAACACCAAAACCATGCTAAGACCTTGTCCAACCGTTCCCCAAAGGAAAAGCTTTCGCCGTCCCGCGCGTTCAATGATGAACCAACTGACAGTTGCGAAGATGGCATAGACAATCATGTTTACCCCACCGAGGAGGAGTGAGATGCTGTGAGATTGTCCGATACTTTGTTCGAAAAGAATGGGGAAATAGTAGATGACCTGGATAGAAGTAAAGGAGTCAGTCCCTGAATTCTCTCAATCGGCTATTGGAAAATTGAAAGGCTTACAGCATTGCAACCTCCAACTTGTTGCATGAATTGCGAACTGACACCCAACATCATCCGCCGGAAATGCTGAGTCTTGCCGCCTGTAAACAGAGCCTTGAATGGCGTTCCTTTCCTGCCAGCGTAGCCCGAAGCGCGGATGCTGTCTAGAATGATTGTCTTCTGCAATTGAGTCTCTTTATCGGTAATTTCCAAGCCTCGTAGTGCGGCAATGACTGTCTCGCCCTCCTCGAACCTATCTCTTGTGAGCAACCAGCGGGGCGATTCTGGCAGCCAAATCATGCCAATGCAGATAACTAGAGCAAAGATAATCTGGAATGCGATTGGGAAGCGCCATGTAAGATCTGGGGAGCCACTGTGCCTGTCAGGGAAATGGTCAATCCTTTCTCCACCAATGAAGGGCTTACTAGCTGCATCCGTAGTCAATCCACTGCAGCCGCAATATCAGCTTCTCGTCCACTTCTCGTACAAGAACTCTTCAGAACGTACATAAGCCACCAGTGTCCCAAAAGCGATTACCCCCCCCTCAATACATATTAACAGTCCTCGATTGGAAGTCCTGGAGCATTCTGCTTGATATGTTGGGATCGTCGATGTATTAATTCCATTTCCAACTCCGGTAATTACACGGCCGATGATGAATTGGGCAAGAGGGTTGGAATGGGCTTGTGCGGTGACTTGGATAATAACGCCAAGGATCATAACGCTTCCACCCATCATCATAGAGCGCCGGCGACCTAGGTAGTCTCCAAATATTAGGATGAATATGGCGCCGAAAAGGCATCCTAGATTCAAGCAACTAGTAAGCAGGTGAACAATTGAACGTAGATCGAGTGGAGTCTATAAGAAGGAGAGAACACGGGTATAATACCGATCTCATATATCGCGGTAACAAAGCCTTGCATGGTCGAGTTTTTTTTGGTAGCTGTGAAGAGGTTGTTGAAAGCAGGCGCTGTGATGATGCCGGACATGACGCCCTGGTCGTACCCAAAGAGTACAAACCCTAGGTCGGTATTAGAGCAGGAGCAGGGAAGGAGAAGGCATTCGGTATTAGGATGTACCAGTTGTTGCAACAGTGGAAACAGCCAAGGAAAGAGGCCTGCCAGTGAGGCCCATAAACTTTGGGGGAGCCATGACCGAGAAGAAGTGCTTTCCAGGATCTTTCAAATCTAGACGGAGAGGTTTATGAGATTCATCAGCATCACAAAAGAAGAGCGTCAATGATAGGAGAACAATTGGTCAAATAGAGATTAAAGAAATTCATCCAACAGCGACACTCAGCATTAAGTACTGTGGTGAACCTCGGTCGTCTAAGCATGTATTTGACTTCAGCGCTGCAGGTGCAGACTTGATGGTCACTCTTTGCTCTGTCGAGAGAACGTCCGACAGCAGAACCCTGACATGGAAGGGGCATGCTTGCATCGAACAACTTCTCTCCCCTCCGCTGTGCAGATTGTCATTCGTTGTCATACCCCGCATTTCGTCTTCCCGTTAGTACAGGTAAGGGCTAAACCCCAAGCAGAGCGATCCCGAACGCCTACCGCCCGCCATGGCTGATGTCATGCAGGATAATCTATAAGAGATGCCGGTTCGCGGAGAACACCTCGGGATTTCTTTGGCACGACACTTAAGATCCAATATATACAGGAATGAAAATATGACTTCTATCGGTCTATCAATGAATGCATTACAACAATGCTGCTTCATGTTCGCACGACCGGCCCATGACCTGTACGAAGTCAGCGTTTGATCTTTTCGTATCGGAGTGAACCCAGGGCAGAGTATTCATAGACAGCATGTACCTTGCTCACCAAGCCGTGGTTTTCGTAGCACTGGGAATTCCAGACATGATCCGTTCACCCCGTTGGTGTTCCTCCTCTGATCACTAGCATCTTTTTCAGCACCTCCTCCATGGCCGTCAGTTCCATCTTCTGTAGCCACGCTGGGAACGGGCACTGGTAGGCCTTTCTCCTTGTTCTCTTCGCATTGTTTCTGGTCTCCCTCTTCGTGCAACGGCTTTGCAACCAGACCGTCCATTATGTCTACAAGATCTCCATCTCGCCGTCTTCTCCAATCATCCCAGACTCCCCACCACCACTTATGCGTTTCTCCATCTCTCCCTAGATGGCCTCCAATCCCATCACTGGCCACTCTTCTTTCCCACGGCTTATCCACGATGTAATGCAAGCCCATCACCTCGTCGTCCCGCCAAATATTTGGGTGCCAGGCTCTCATGGTTTTGAGGGCGTTGTATTTCCAAGGCAAAGGTTGCCATTTCGTGAGGAAGAAGGATGCAAGGAAATCTTGGTCTGGAAACTGGTAGATTGGCAATTCCTTGGAGTTTAAGAAATGGCTGTGTAATGTGTCCCACAGCGAATGGGATGGATGATAGAGGAAGAGCCCGCCGTTGAGGAGCGCGTATGTGTCTGGTGGGGCTGCGGATTTAGGGACAGGGGTTGCCGAAGTCATCGATGAAGGGTGTCGCAGAGGCGTCCATGCGCAGTTCTCACGTTCCCAGTTGTCAGGCGCCCAGGGGTCGTGATCAAGGTTGCAGACGCAAGTGTGATTAGCTCCTATCCAGTCTCGTCCGGGCAATTGAATATCGAAAACCTCGTCCATATTGTGGTAAACCGTGATATCGGCGTCGAGGAAGACGCATGTTTCGTAGGACGTGAGTTCGAAAGCTCTGAGCTTGGTCCATGTGTCTTCGAAGCGGGCAGCAATAAGGGTTGTCTTTTGGTTGGCTGGGGGAAGGAGTGGGTCAATGCTTTGGACAATTAGAAGGTGGTTATGTTTAGATTCGAGCTCCAGTGCGCGGAGGGATGATTGAGGAAGAGACGGCGTGACAAGTACTATAAGGGGATATTGGGTTGAATGCAAGGAAAGGCTATGCGCGAGGGTTATGACACCAGGAAGATAAGAAGAGCGGGTTAACAAAGTAACCCAGGCACGCTTTTGGGGAGATTTATCTGGAGCCATGAAGACAGAGAACAGCACAAGACCGGGGGGATGATAGGACGAAAATACCAAGAACAGAAACAGAATACCGACCTCCAAAACTCAAGCAAACCTCGATTTCCTTACCTAAGATACTGGACACAAACCTCTCAAAAAAATACTTAGCTTCGAGTTACCTTTGGTGATGTCACTATTTCCTTTCGGGTAAGGTAACTTAATCGTTACCATGGCAAGCTGTATCCACGCTAAGCCCAGTAGGGCTGTCCGATCAACAAACACCGCCGCAGTCCCCGGGCAGTCGATTTCTCTACGGTGAATTGAATTGAAAACAACATGAATTCACAGATCACCATGCCTTCATCGCAGTTGACCTCAGCCCCCATCCCCTCAGTGTCGTCTAAAATTCGAGAACCTGATGTCCGCCACCCAGACGATCTCCACTATCGACCTTGGAGGATTGCCATTATCATTCTACAAAATCGTTGCGCTTTGATTTGCACTTCCATTTCCCTTTCTGTCTCGACATCATCTCAATAACCCTGGCCTGAATTCAAATCAACATAGAGTGACATTGTGCTGTATTGAGAAGTCTTCAAAGCACACAGAGGTAAGGCACATTCGTAAAAGCGCACACTTACTGCAAAATATTTCTTTATGATATTTAATTCTGAAGAAAAGAAAGTTATAAAAAGCGAGGAATTGTAACTGCGTAATTTATGATGTATACAAAGAATGACAGCGAGATGAACTCAGATGACTGACGTCGCATAAGTCGCAGAATTTTTCTCTATCGATACCTGCATTTTGGTAAGACCGTCACTAGAAAGAAAGTAACTTGTAAGTGTGCCCTTTCACCAATGTGCGTTACCCCTTTGTGCTCAGGGGGACTTTTTCCATGAGAGCGAAAGCTGCTCAGATATACCGCGAAGTAAAGAGACTGATCCACATGAATGCGCAGACGTCTTTGCATAAAGAGAATTTAAGACATTGAGCGAAGACACAGGATTGCACTGTATGGTTTGATTCGAGCAGTCGTCTTCACGCATCTATCGGACAGGTACGAATGCGCAGCAATTCGTCTATGAACTCGATCCGATCTGCTATATCTTGTACCGGAGGATTAGAACACCGGTACCCGCTTTCAAAAGGCGTCGGTCTAGCTATATTTTCCTGTCATCCTTGTTCACCTAGAAGTGTCACGTACCGTTCGAGCTCACAGTTTGTGAGTGTGAACAAGCTGGATTGCTATTTCGCAGGCCTCGCCACTATGCTCATTCCTTACTCGATGTAAGTAGGGACGCTGTCTCTAAAGAATCGAACGGCGTGACGGATTGATTTAAGGGAAAGGACGATGAGCAAACGTGGACTCGGCCGTTCCGCCGATGTCGAATGGGCGTAATGGAGGTTTGATGTTCTGTGTCAAGCAAGTGAATATTAGCCTTCGAATTTGGCTGTAGAGACCTGAAATATAATGGAAGATAAGAAGCGGTCCAGCCTCTGCAGTCAGGAACAGGAAAGGTCAGGACTGGAAGTATTGTCTAAGCTTAGAGACTGCCTGTCCACATGTAGGCCTCCAGACGCATTGAGAGGTTTTCTGAACAGAAGGAGTGGTCGGTTGGAGTAATGACCGATCGACAAAGTCGGTAAGCGTTGTTGAATTTCTTATGATTTCTTAGATACATATGAAAAGCGATGGAACAGTGCATGGAGCAACCCCTTCACTGTAAAGCTATCCTAACACCTAAAGCCATTGTAACCTGCGATTTTTGCATACGCTTTCTCCTTGCGCTGCCCAGCATTTCGATATGCCCCTCCAAATCTCTAACTTCAAAGAAACAACGGGAGCGATTATTGTTGTTTTCCGAATCAAGGGTGAACAGTCTCAACTCATTGATATTGCGCTCAGTCGAATCAAGGACAGCCGAAAGAAGACCGATCATCGTCCAAAGAAGACGGCAATTTCTTGCCTGGAGTCTTGCGGTAGTGCCTGCAAAAAGTGGTCTACGTCGGCGCTCTTGAACTTGTCGGCGAATTTTACGACCTCAGTAGGATATTTCTTCATCAGGCTAAGAATTTCCCACACAAGTCCTTCCGGTGAGCGGCTCGAGCGATCCGCTAGCATGGTACACATCAAGTAGCGTAGACTGACCACATGGAAGCTGACCTTTTGATCTGGGGTTGGGAGTGTGAACGAAAGCAGGTCTCGTTCGTACTCGAGGGATTGAGGAGATACGATCTGCTGGTCCAACGATGCAGGCTTACCACATGGTATGATATTAACCTCAATGATGTGCGCCGCTGTATTGTCGTCCCACTTAGGTCGCGTCTCCACAGAGAACTCCGTCAGGCCCTCATCATCCGTCAGGCCCTCATCATAGCACTTATCTTTAATACGAATCCTTTAGCTTACTTAGCACCGTTCCAGACATCTCGATAGCAACAGAAGACCAACCGTTCCTCTGAGCCAACAATATTCAGAACCCGCGCCGTCGGGGCCTGAATCACGACATCAATATCCCACGCCCATACGTGGGACAAGTCCCGCAACTTCTCGGCGAAACGGCCCGTGAAGGCATAAAGTATATAATTTTTTCTAAACAGAGCATCCAAATATACCGCAGCAGAGATAAGGTTTTCGAAAGGTCGATCAGTACCAGCTCGGGAGTTGTCACGGTCAAATTCCAATAGTCGAACTCTGGACGCCATGGAAGCGTTGTGGTTTGAGAACATCGTAAGTGATTGGTCTAAGCGGGAGGAGAGGCGAATACCGTAAGGTCTCTGGCTCGAGGGCACCGAAAAACGTTGGTAATGATTGAAGGTGAGTGCTTTGGCCACCTGAAATAGCCTGGGGCTTTGATTGCAATCGAGCTTCAACTCTTGGATGGGAAGGGACCACGCGGTATCACCTGTACTCTCATTGATTGCTGTTGGGCTTTGGAGCCTTGTTGGCGTACGACGATTGAAACGCTATCACTATACTAATGTCCACAGCCTTATTTCGGAGGCCAGCCCAAGACTATTAGACAGGCTTCCGGATCGGCACCCAAAGTTCCGAGCTTCACAGGTCATGCTAGCTTCCTTTGAGACAGGTATGTCCGGCTACGTGATCAAGGAATACTAGGTAAGGTAAGGCAAGGTACTGTAGAGAGAAAACTCTAAGCCGGAAGGACTTTCCAGGAAGGGCACAGCCAGAGAGATATCACCATGTCGAAGTTTCTTGTGATGAAAGCCATGGAATAGAGCAAACCCAGGGTAGGAAGGAAGGAACAGGTCATGGCAGATAGAGGCAGAGAAAGATTCCCTTTAGCATTCAATGTCATGCCAACCCCTTCCTCCAACTCTCCTGCTGCTCATCTCTCCGTCTCCCAATGCTCATCTTTCCCTCTCCGATGCTTTCCTCTCTGTCTTTACCAGGGGCTTGTCAATGTTTGTGACTGACAGATCGCCGCCCTATCCCCGAAGCTGTTGAACGTCACTATTTGTTCGGCCCTACTTCGGCTCCGTCCAACACCACCTACCGAATCAGCCAGAAGGCTCCCTAATTCATACTCGTGACCCACACTAACGCCATTGGTAATGGCGCTACACACAATGAATCATTTGTTGTGATCGCCCCTACCTATATTTTCACCTCGCCTGACATCCAATTTCTCTTCCTCTTCATCATCCATCAAAGCTACACTTCAATCTTGCTTGTGCCCCCAAATTCCTCTTCACGGCCAGCACCAAAGCCACAGTTACTAATAGCCGTGAAGAGGAAAAAGGGGGCACGTGTGCACAGTGCCTTGAGCACAAGGGGTATGGAACATTGACAATAAGCGGCCTGGGGTGTGCGGTCGGTCTTCAAGACCAAGCCCAACGCGACCGTGCACCCCCAGGCCATCAACTCGAAGATCCATACTTCAGGGCTGTTGAAGTCCCAGAGACTTCTGTCACCCAAGTAAGTCATCCTATTTTCACAACAAGCCGTACGGCTTTTTGCACCTTCTGACAATGTTCCTGTATCAAGATCCGGGGACCCCTGGACCTGACAATCCAGGGTGGGCCTGGGGTGTGCGGTCGGTCTCCAAGTCCAGGCTCAAAGCGACCGTGCACCCCCAGGCCATCAACTCGAAGATCCATGCTTCAGGGCTGTTGAAGTCCCAGAGATCTCTGTAGGTACAGTAAGCTCTCTCACTTCTATGTCTTGAGTGTGCAACTTGTTGCATCTCCTAATACTGTTTTTGTGTCTAGATTTGCGGCTTCCCTGGACCTGACAATCCAAACTAGGTCTTGGATGTGCGGCATTGCAGACCAAAGCAAACATAACTCGCACACTCCCAGGCCATGATATTCAGAGACGCCGTCTCAGTGTCTCCATCATCTGACGATTTGGCATTTGCACTGTTGAAACTAGCAGTCGATGATCGTCAGGATCCAGTCATCAGCACAAAGCTTTTGTCTGTGCAGTAAGTAAGGTCCTCGCTCTCACGTCCTAAGTATTATTCACTTCATCTACTGACACATTCCTTGTGCTCAGGTTGGTGCCGTCGTTCAGGAACGAAGAGAATAGTTCCGAACGTAGGTTGAGCATGTCGATTGATTCTGTAAGACTTGCTTCACTTGCGTCGACTGTGAAGGTTGCTGATCCGGTCTGATGTTCAGGGAGTTGTGTCTAGTGCCGGTCTTAGACCAATAGCCGACGATCAACAAGATGCAGCACACAGTTAAGATGAGCTTTACCACAGCTTCGAATAATGATACTGGTAAGGTCCTTTACTTGCTGGAATGGTATTTGTACCTGAGCTGACAGACATAACGATAGGAACGATATCCAAACCAACGGCTCTCGTCTGCAGCCTTTTTCAGACCGAGATTTACTCCCCTTGAAAACGGGGTTGTTCTTGAAGTAAGGTGGGGATCGACCATCCAAGGGTACCCCAAGTAGATGATACCTTGCAATGAGAAAAGCTTTTGTAAGCATCTCACCACGATCGACCGATATGCTTGCTTTCCTCCTTTTCACCTCCATCACATCACGCTCTCTCCACACACACGAGCTCTTCCTCTCAGTCACCACCCACTCCAGGGTGCAAGCCTTGAGATCATCTGCTGACTTGAGAGAAATAGAATCACGCTGTTCGTCCACCAAGCGAACCATGTAGCCGCTTGAACACAGACACGCTTTAGGATCCAGAATGGCGCCAACCACACTTCTTACTTAGCTGCAGTTTTCAAGCTCTCATTCAGATGCCGTCGGAGAAGAGACTAATAAGAAACAAAAGCTCACATCCGCACACTCACAGCATCGCTTCCGCTGCTACTGCTTATTCCCCGGTTCGACCTTCCACCATTGCTACCTTCTTTGTATCAGCGCCATGATACGTCGGATAGAGTATCAACCTGCTGCCATCAACAGTCCTTAGGAACGACAAACCTTCACGTCCGAGTGACGAAGGGTTTGGTTTGGCCTCTACTATTACTATCCTACTTGGACTAGCTTTATGACAGGCCTTTATCATGACGATGTAACAGCCCAGATAGAAAGTCAACCTGCTGCCCCCAACAGTCCTCGGGATCGACCGAGTTGCATGTCTAATCGGCTGGGCTCTGGTGCCAACTCCTGTAAGCCACTCACTAGACAAAATCCCATCACACTCAGTTGGTGAACTGCCCACTAATAGAACCTAGGTCTCGGGAAGCCTCAAGGAATTGGAAATAGCGAAGACACGCCATTGAATTTGAATGCTCTAAAAGCACTTGCAGCGGCAATGAACGATTCTCTCAAGGCATGCATTGGAAGAAAGACAACACCTACAATGTGGTGGAGTACATTGGCAAAGGAGCATTCACTTTGGTATAACCAATCGCAAGTCTGGTTCCCAGGAAATCGGCCTGTCACCCTCAACAATACCTTTCCGCGTCCTGCCTCTGGGTTATCGTTCGGACCTCTCTGATCCCTGCTGAAGGTACCTCTAACGCCAAGCTGTTCAAGAGGCTGGCAGCGAAGATGGGACAATACGTCCTAGCACGTAAGTCAACGTGCTCACACTCTTACACGTCCGATACCAGCTAACGACGATGCTTGCAAGCATCTACATAGCATATGCACGAAAGCACAAGTTCCGGAAGTCTCCACAAGGGACGTCCTCGCCTTGGGTCTCTGTGACCCTTTGGCGAGCCCGGCTGCTTCCTCTATGTTCATGGGCCAAAGCCTTCTTGGTATAAGAAGCCACTAACGCTGTCGCTGTGATGGTGCACTGGACGAGGACGCCTTGTCCTTGTTGACAAAGTTGGTTACGGCAAGACGGCCAGCTGGCTGGGTCTCGTGCGTTGGACGATAGTTGGTTATGGCAAGACGGCCAGCCGGCTGGGTCTCGTGCGTTGGACGATAGTTGGTGGAAGTTGGTGGAAGTACAACGATGGAGATACAATGCATATATATACCAGCAAGTTGTGAGTCTGTTATGGTTCGGTTTTTGAACATGTCCTTGTATTTCTTATAGCTTTCAGTACAAATAAAAAGGCGTTAACTGTAGTCCGTCTGCTTTCTGCAGACGTGATGGGCGTGAGTTCCTCGGAGAAAGTTCAACAGAACACTGCCTAGTCCAGATTCCAGCGAACGAGTCGACAAAGCTTCAGCGCCGCTCTCCACACATCCCTGGGCTTGTTGGGGGCAGAAACCAGAGGTGATGGAAGTGAGTCCCTCAAATCTCTCCAACATGGCAAAGGCTAATCCATGCAATAGAGAAGAACCGAAGCAATTCTGCTGCAATTGCTCAACAGCAACAATATCGGACTTCGACTTTGCGCCAAGAAAACTCCTCTCTTGCTATCCATCTCCTCCCTTGCAATCCAGGCCACTTTTCATGAATCCCAGCTACTGCCTAACCTGGCTCTCAACTGCGTCAATGGCGCGCTCCTGTGTTTGCGGGAGGGCACTGGAAATCTTTTTCGAGGGCAATGGAGATATTTATAGGTAATAACGAAGCCTTGGTCCTTGTATCGCATCTTCGCTCCGGGACCTTATTGGTGGTATCCTACACCACTTTACATGTGGGAGGTGGGTGGTTAGGCCAAGTTCGACCTGTCGGCCGTCAGAACCACCCGCTTTCTCAGATAGCAAAAAACCCAGCACTGGTGCCGGACGAACGAACGCACCAATATCGGGGTGTTGTCTGGAGGCTTTCCAAGCCTTTTTTTTTTTTTTTTTTTTTTAAAGGATGGTTACGCCAAATCTGTTTGTCGGCTGTCAAAATCATGATTGCGGGGCGACGTCCATATGTTGGCCGTCAGAACCACCGGTCTCTTGCGGATGTCAAACAAACGCACCATTCGTGCCATCCGAACGAACGCACCAATAGTGGTGTGAATCTCCGTGGGTTGGAAATGTCGATTCAGATATTCTTGAGAGACCATCCTAGCTCTATTTATATGGGCCAGTGAGATTCCTTTTCGACGTCTTATTTTTTTAGTTGCTTTCCGGATCGCTGTTTCTAGGTTAGCTTTTTAGCTTGTGCTTTTTTATGTTTGCTTTTTAGCTTAGAGGTTGGGGTTGTTTGGGTGTTTAGGTGTTTGCTTTTTAGCTTATAGGTTGGGGGTGTTTGGGTGTTTGGGTGTTTGGGTGTTTGGGTGTTTGGGTGTTGGGGCGTTGGGGCGTTGGGGCGTTGGGGCGTTGGGGCGTTGGGGCGTTGGGGCGTTTGGTGTGCTTTTGGGCGTTTGGTGTTTGGGCGTTTGGGCGTTTGGGCGTTTGGGCGTGCTTTTTCGGCGTTGGGGATTTGGGCGGGCGTTTGGGATTTCGAGGTCTCTTGTCTTGGATTCCACTTTCCGAGTGGTTATATGAACCACAATACCTCTAGGGGGTGGGAATTGGGCAGAGGTTTTGCGAGACTGCCAGGGACCTCCCACCCCCTAAAAATCGAACAAGGGCACCAATACCGCACCGAGGTTCGACTTGGTCTCCGAGACCACTTTTTATCTAGGGGGTGGGAGCTGGGCAGAGGGTTGGCGAGACTGCCAGGAACCTCCCACCCCCTAGAACGAACGCACCAATAGCGGGCCGAAACTTCACGTGGTCTTTTAGACCTCTTGTTTTCGAGGGGGTGGGAGTCGGCAGTGGCTTACAAAGGGATGCTGACTTCCCACCCCCTCGAACGAACGCACCAATATTGTTCCGAAACTCCAAGTGGTCCTTTTGACCATCTATTTTCGAGGGGGTGGGAGTTGCAGAGTTTTGTGGAGACTGCTAACTTCCCACCCCCTCGAACGAACGCACCAATATTGCGTTGAACTTAGACTTGGTCCTTGAGACCCTTTTTTTCCCCAGGGGGTGGGCGATGGCACATTTTTGCCGGGAGACGCTGACTGCCCACCCCCTGGAAAGCGAACGAGCGCACCAATATTGCGTTGGGCTTCCACTTGGTCTTTGAGACCTTTTTTTTCCCCAGGGGGTGGGCGATGGCACATTTTTGCCGGGAGACGCTGACTGCCCACCCCCTGGAAAGCGAACGAACGCACCAATATTGGGTTGCACTTCAATGGTTGACAGGCATGGACGGAATGCCTTTGGGCATCTCCTTGGCAAAGGCTGCTTGGGCGAAGAGCAAAGGTGGTTTGGGTTTTGGGGAGGGATGCGGGCTGGTATTTCTGTGGATATTGGTGGTGGAATTTGGGGCACTGACCCCGGCTGTAAATACCATAGTGCTACCAAGTACGATAAGAACTCTGCAGTACTGAGTGCAATGCAAAATCATCCAAAGCCGGGTGGGTCCACCAGAACCGGGACACCTGTAGCGTTAGGTCGTGATCTGGCACATCCATTGCGAAGTATCATCGACCGCTCCACAGACACAGAGCGAAAAGAGTTTCAAGAGCTAACCACAGGAGCTCCTTCGGGATGGCCGCCGGTTCAGGGAAACTTAAAAGAGCTCTGCTGAAGTTTTAGGCCTTGTTCTTCGAGCGAGGCTTATCCCCCAAATATCAATATCGTGTACTGCGCCGTAGCGGACTCGTGGAAAGCTAGCGACTCAGATCAATCTCCTCTGATAAGTTCTTGCATGTTTGTCATTAAGCCTAGCACGATGGATGTGCTAGACTTGACGCCGCCGATCGAAGGTTATGAGCCTGGTCATCACCTCCGCTTCCTTCCCCACCACCAGTCAACGAGCCCTAAGGCTCACTTTATTCTGCTGCGTGTGTCACCACAGACCTCTGTACCAATTGGGGGTTAAGCAACGCACTGGAATCAGCCAAGATTCGTCGTGCCAGCAGTATCTCCAAAGCCATATGGATTGGTGTGGAATTTGGGGGAAGCAGACTTGGAACTTGCTTGAATAAACGAGTTCATTTGCTCGGTGGTTATGCGAGCATATGAAGACCACTGGCGTTTCCCAACCAGTCACACGATGCACCAACTGTGCTCCAACCTACGTGGTTCCAAGTGCACTGGCAAAGCACTACGATGGGCCTCTACTGCCCAGAACGAGTACTTAGGTGGTTTGAATCTACCGAGCACAACTCTACCAGCCAACTATTTCAAGGAAGTTGGGTTGCGAGGACGCCCATCAGAGGCGTACAGGGAAAGCCGGGTTGGTCCTGGTGTGGAACTTGGAGGAAGCAGATAAGTTGTTTCTATCCACCAAGCGATGGGGCGTATCCAAGACGTTCGGGGGAAGCATGGAGGAGGTGCCTATCGGGCCTTGATGTGGAGCCCGGAGGACAGAACGAGTTCGCTCACTCAGCAATTTTGCTCAAACCTGGAGACCATTAGCGTCGCCCAATCACTTCAGACGATACACCAATTGGGCCTCAGCCCACCAGGTGGCAGATGGGTCGTTTCGTATGCGCTGGTAGAGAACCCAGCAAGGTGGTAAACAAGTAGGGGGTTAGAAGATCCTCCTGAGCCGGAGGATCTATGGCGGCAGTAAGCGCTCGCGGAGCGCAAGCGCCCTTTGCGGCGACGAATCGCCACCGTGAGAAGGGAGGTTCGCTGGACTGTATGCGAAGCTCGCCATCAAGATTATAGACTCAAGAGCCAAGTGGGATTCGATAGGCCAGATGGGTGGCTACGTCTGCCGGGCCTATGAGAAATTTGACGCGTTGGAGGACATGAAGGGATAGGGCAAAGCTTTTTGGGGGGGTTGGAGGTGCTGGGCTCAAGGGTTGACGCCTTGTTTCAACATCCAGACTTTGCCAACGAATTCTCCCTACAATCCGATATTTCTGACGCTGCCTGTTGTGCAGCAGCAGCATCAACCTATGAGCCCACCTCAGCCACTTGGTTATCGACCGCCCTATACGGACGTCGAAGAGGAGCAGTCCACTGGTACTCTTCCGGGACACACTGTGTCTCATATGGCTGGATTTACGCCGATAAACTGTAGTTGTGCTTTGCCACACACGCTTGATAATGAGGACACAGAGTTTCCTCGACAAGGGTTCACCTGAATATCTTTGAATTATCGAGACATCTCTCTTTTAGCTTGAATGCGCAAGAGTATTGGAGTTCGTTCGGAGAGGTTCCGACAATGGTTCATGACACAGAACAATCGCCAATTGAATGTGTTCACCTTATGGGATTCTGAGCGTTTTGTATATAATTCACAGTCTATAGAGCTTCGTTCTTATAATGAAAATACCCTCACATTCGCTGACAGCATTTTACTTCTTTTGCCGGGACTACGATTCGACTTCTACGTCCCGATGATTGACCCAGCCTTTTTGAGCATAGCATCCTTAGCGCACTCTCCAGAGTAGACTCATTTCTATCGCTATTACTGTTGCAACCGTCTAATCGACTTGTATAGGCTTCTTATCAACTGAACCTAGTCCAATAGAAACCTCAAACCCCCTTGTATTCCATTTTCTACTTTTGACTCCTCACATTTGAGTTTGATTTATGCGTCAGAAGCCGAGAGGGCTCAATACAAGCAGGTCCTTCATCAATTGGACAAGACCTCTACCCCCAGTACCTCAATCCCCTCCAATCTATTGCTTCGCCCTAGGTTTTCTCCCTCATCGTAAAGACACCAGCCCAGATTCTCTATTCGGAAAACTCAACGCAAATGATAGCACCCTTGATAGCTTCCCACGGATTCGTCAAATACACGCAGTCCGTTCTAAGAAACCTATCCCGTACCATTTAGAACCCGGTAGGAAATTGCAATATTTTTATCTCTTAGTTATACCTTACAACCATGAGCGCCGAGAACCCCCATTCGCCAGTCACCATCGCAGATATATGGTCAAGTAATATGCCCATGTCAGTTCAATCATAAGGGGCAAGGGTGTTTTTTCCTTCTTTCCATATAAAGGATGTAGAAACAATCCTTTATAAAGCTACTGTTTTAGATGAACTGGCTCTAGTGATTAGTGGAAAACTGGTGTTGATGATCTTGGAGGAGATTCAGGTTCGAGGGAGGTCATGGTAGATATAGTAGACATTGCCGATCGTTTTATCGATCTTTTCACACACCGTTCCCAAGAATAGACCGAATTAAACCGTATTACAATGTAGCAACGCGTCATACCATTTTGCTGGTTTTCCCGATCTCTCTCTACTCTCGAAATTTCAAGGCACAAGTGCAAACCAGTGTTTCATTCTCCTGAACAGGACAGTACCATCGGGAGTGAAGTCCAATCTCGCCAAACCTACGAATGATTAGAGATATTTCAATCGGATCAGCTGTCTTCCTGATCTCTAAAGAGTGGTTCCCGTCAAATGGCACTAACCCAGATACGATACCTTCGGGCGATCTGGTTGATTTGGTCTATGGGAAGCTTCTTTTCAGCTTGCTGAGTATCTTCTGCCAGGACTTCTTGTTCTGGGATACCTTCCTGATTCAATAAAATTGGGTTCTGCTAGCCTGATTCTGGCGGTGGAATTGCGAATGGGGAGAGTCTGATGCGTGAAAATAATGCGTTTACTCAGTACGGTTTCTTGGTTGTGTCTCTCGACTTAAGTATTTCTAGTCCAGCTATACGTACATGAGATCGAATTTCGCTTGGTGGCAGTCTCTCGTACCCATATCCCTTTGACGGAATGCTGTTTACTATGAATGCTTCAAGTTCAGCTCTCTTTGTTTGAGCGTTTAAGTTCCCTGTATGCTGTGGTCCTATGTTTCTGCGATTGGTGTTCGTGCTCCAGGTTCTTCGACTCTGGCCTTCTCCAATTTGGGATGCGTGAGATTCCTGCTTGGTAGGTTTGCCTAGTCTTTTCCGGCTTGAGATCTACCAATGGAATAACAATGTTCTCAGGATTTAGAGTTACTACCTTACTCACCGTAGACAAAATCTGTCAAATCGCTCAAAGCTGGTCCTTTCCCCACCGCCTTAGTAACTGTCAGCTAGGTATGGTGGCAATCTTTTTTCTAACAAATTGATAGCTCTCCTTGCTATAGGTTTATCTAGCAGTTGAACAGATTTTTGACAACGACAGGGGATTTCTTTCTTGTGACGTGAATCAGTCAACATAGGTCGCACATGGGCGGAAGCAGTGAGTTTGCCGTCTCAGTCTTGGAAAAGTGGGACGAGTGCTTTGTTCACCTTTGTATACCAACGCTCCTTCGACTCCCGCACAGCTTCTAGACCTGTTCAATTCCCATAGTAGATCCTTTTATCAAGCATTAAGCTTTCATCCTGTCGATATAAACATTATCCTGTATACCTTCTCATCTGACGAGACTCCCTTTTGCTCATAAACCCAACTTTGGCAGGACATCTAACAAAGAATGCACTGCGTGCTTCATCCTCCTAACATGTGTCTCTGGTCTTGAACCCCGGGATGTCGTACTGGAAAAGCTATCGTTACAGAAGGACACTCTGGGACGCTCCCAGCCACCCCTTTAATACCAGGTAACATGATCTCGGAGAAACTTAGGGTTTGAGGCCCGAGCTTCTCGGATAAACAAAGGAAAGCCATTAGATTCACAGGTTCCAAGCCTAACCATATCGCGACGATCGTCTAAACGCACAAACCTGAACATTTGTGAACTTTGGTAAGCCATCTGCAACTGCAGTATTCTGGCTATTTTGCTTCCAAACCATCCAGATTCTAGCTTTCAGGTGTCAGTACATTGCATAGTAAGACACTTCACCGTTACCTTCAAGATCTCTGCCATTATCAGAGTTCCAAGATCTAGCCCCTTTTCGCACAAACCTCACGATCACAACATGGCTTCCAACGACTTGCCCTGGAATCAGACTCCAGGCTATCTGGCTGTGAGCAGTAGAGTTATAGCACTAGGAGGACGAACAACATATGGTAACCATAGATGTATTGCCTCCTCACTAGATGCAGTTGCTGATGTTCTTGCAGTGGTGCCCCGACAGGAGGGATCCACACCATTTGACAAGACCTCGTTCCATCCAGGGTGCGATCAACCAACATTCCATCATATTTCATCAAATATACAGACTAACGTTTAGCAGACAAGCTAACTGGAGTAAAGACAATCTTTCAGACGTAAGAGCTGTTCTTGCCTTGTTTCAAGCTACGTGCTGACATTCCATAGATAATGTACGAGCTTTTCCCGCCAGAGGCGTGGAAAAAATTCGCTTCCTCTAGGCTTCCGCCAGTACAGCGCGATGCCAGAGGAAGAGAAATGGAGGAGAATGACCCTGAACCTGGCGAAGAGCCTCGGCTCCTCCGTGCTTTCGATATCTTGCCGGACCGCGTAAGTTATGCCCATGCTGCTAGCAAATTCAACTAACGCTTCCCAAACAAGATCGGTACCTTGGAATCACCTCTGCTGATCGAGGAATGGCGAAGATGGGACGGACGCATTAGATGGCAGGACATCACGATGAGGATGTCCCGGCCTCGACCTACTCCTAATATCTTGAACATGCGAGCAATTCGCATGCGTACTAACTATTGCTTGGTCTCATGGCATGCCAAGGCCAAGCACAAGGACGAAAATGCTGTGCGAGCTGCTGTCTTTGCTCAGTTGACTGACCAGCAAATGGCTCTAAACACCACTCGTGGTACTACGCCTGGTTTAGAGAATCCCAGCCTAGGTGTCGCAGGTGGTATTATCCTTCATCCATCAGAGAGTCCACTCGGACGAGGACCAAGTTACAACGCTATAAAGAAGTCCGCACGAGAGGCTAGGAGGGCTAAGCAGACTGTAACTGAGCCTGAAGATTCTGACAATGGGATAAATCAAGAGGACGAACAAAGTAGCGGACAAAGTACCACCAGCGAGACATACCATAGCGAACATGCGGTTAAGCTCGAAGATGAAGATGAGTCAAGCAAGCTGGATTTGGCGGGCGACGACAAGAGTTTGAACAATAGCCAAGAGTGTCCTGCAGTAAGTTTCATTACAGGCATCAACTTTTCTATGCTGCAGAACTCTGATATGTGGCTTTGCAGGACATTGTCACCTCGGACGAAGTACCAAGAATGACCGACGAGAAACAAAAGCAGACTTACAACAATGATTCACTAATCGCACAATATACATCCCATGAGCCACACTCGATCGGAGCTCAGTCCTTTCCGCAGAACTGGACCGGAATCGTTAGAAATCAACACGCTGCAAACCACAATATCCATAACCAGACAACAATACTAGGCTATCATGTTCCTGCGAACGAGCTTAGGACTCGAACAACTGGAAGTGGCTCAGCAAATTTACGCCAAGGGACACAAGCAGCAGTTGAATCACCTATGGTTAGATCGAATTCTTCGGAGGTATTGCCAATCGACCCCAGCCAGCCTTGGGACCCTTCCCAAGAAGTGGACACGAACTTCTGGGAGAATCATTTCAACTCCGCGAGGATTGGAACGTACCAACCAGCTGGACCTATCAATATGGAGGGCTGGCTGGATCCAGAGTACGAGCGTGCTGGGTGGGCGAACATCTTCACCACAGATTGAAGAATACCTTCGAAGCTGAATAAGCTCTCAACGAGCAGCGCTGTCTCATTCACCTGTTATTCCCCACTCCAGTGTACATTATCTTCACAATAGCTTAACAAGCACTTCGACCAGCATCATTGCCTTCACCTGTCGAACCAAACGGATGAACACCCATTCGCCATATTGTGAAAGGGACATTTACCGGTGAGGCCGGGTCCATGGAACATAAAAAGGCTAACTTTCCCACCCAAAAACTTCTTTCTAAAACATACCTTCGCAACCAACCTCCACCATTCCTTTATGGGATATTTTGGTTACTTATTTTCTCCTTGGCCTCGCTTATGGGAGGCTAACTTCATTCAATCCATTGTGGCTCCATCCTTGGCTGCTGCTCCTTTCCTTGGACTCACCTATCGACGCTTGAATCTTGTTTCTTTAGAACAATTCTCAAATTATTGCTTCTTTATGAGGACGAGTTCCTTCCCTCCTTGCAACATCCCAACGTCTGGTACGTTCTCATCCACGCATCGCGCAATACCATGGCCTTCCCACCTTCTCGTTAATTCGCCGGTTCTTGTGTGCGCTTTTCTCACGATTGCCTCCGTTCGGACAAAAGACTTATCATGATATCAGTTATCTTTGCTGTAACAGCAGCGCTTTCTTTTAGCCGTCTCGTACCAGAAGAAAGCACGCCACAAACACCAAAATGAGCGTAATACGCAGCTTCGATTCAAGCTGACTATCTATCTTTCATCACCAAGATCGGCCTTAACTCTCAAAGAGGAAGATTGCAACCTTATTGCTGAAGTCCCCGAAGGAAAGTCGCAAAGCCTCACTTTACCTTTCGCAGTCCCAGAATGCGATAATTTTCTGGTCACAACGCCGTGTTACTATACGTAGACTTCACTCTACCTTGGGATGGAGCATCTTGCCAACCGTTGGTTGGGTACAGAACACACAAATTCACTGGTCTGAGGTTTCTGCTCGACTTCTCTTCATATCAATCATCCTTGGACGACGCATAAAAGCATACGCACTGTACAATACTAAACCGGAAGTCGATCGATACTATCATACACTGGTGTTCGTGGTGGAACTGCAATAAATGGATGAGAGTGTTGATGGCGGAATGAAGTCTAACCAAGGATAGTTTAACGCCACCAATCGGTAAAATTGCCGCTAAGCGCAACCCGCGCGGAAGGAAATGGCATCGGAGAAGTACAAGGTGCCATTGGGGAGATTAATTACACCGAAAGGAGCCCAATTCTCGACTGCTCTACTGTTATCAACACCGACTGCCGTCAAACTCAAGTAGTCATTTGTGACGAAGGCTGCCATGAAAAAAATGAGAAAGGAGTTTATTAAGTTATCTCAACGATTGTTTTTCAATGGATACCTCGGGAACGACAATTGGAACAGAAAGCCTAAGAAGATTGGCTTTGTGGCGTCGAATGATGAGACTCCTCCTGGTTCGAATCGAGACAATGGAAAATTGACTCCCCCAGTCTAAGCAAGAATTTTTCTCTCTGTGATGTTGATGGCCACAAGAGAAGACAACCACGAATAGAGCCAAAGCGCGAAAATATCGAATAAACTCGGACTCAGCATCGAAGTCGGCATGAGGAGATTGAACTAAGTCAATACTGACAGGCAAGTTCATCTATCTGTGCTTTGAGCAGCCTTCATTATCGACGTATATATGGCAGATATAAGGTCTGCCTTTCAACAAAAATTGGTAATTTGTTGCCAATGGAGACTTCACACGCAAGTACAAGATCTTCGATGACGATTCCTGCCGCCTCAGCCTGAGTTCGGATGCATCTCTCCATCCCTTTGACCGCTCACCGTTACCGATGATGCTATATTAAAAACTCAAGGATTATCTTCCGTCTCTGAAACTGCGATCCCTGAACCGATCCGGCCATTGAGTACCTATCTTCACTGCCAACTCCTTTCAAACAAGAGCGACTGTATATTGGTGGCAGAGTCTGAATTTGATAGGAGAATGAACGCTCCGTCTAGGTTCTATCCAAGACCCAGTAAAGGACTCCTGAGATACGAGTCTGGGCATAAATCAGTTTCAGCCTTTGTTGACTGCTCATCGTTATCGAGTCCAACGTTACAAACATAGGGTCAATGAAGCAGCTTTCGATGTATCACATGGCAGCAGCAGCAGCTAAATTCCGACCGGTCTCCTTCTTAAATCAACACTGTTCTGTGTTCCTAGAGCTTTGGCCAGAATTGGCATCTTATTCGATCTCTTCACAACAAACGTACATGTTGGTGTATGGGGCGCAAGTCATGGGGTATGTGTCTGGAGAGCTTTCTGGCACATTCGGAGCTTTCGCGAACGGGTTAATCGCTATCTCAAAATTAAGAGCTCGATTACGACGTTTCATCTCTCGGTCTGGATATGGATTCATCTCTGCCTCTTGGACGGCCTCTCACTGTTGATATCATAGGCGAAAACTTGAGTTTCAAGTATTGACAGAAGGTCGCTTTTGAATATGGTTGAACACCTTCTGTTGCACTAAATCCAGAATCTCTATCTTGCAGAAACTGACTTTGATACATGGAACACTCCCAAGAAGTGCAATAGATGATCCATAGAATTACTCCATCTCGGTCTCGGCATGGATTCACCTCTATGTTCTTTCGACGGCCTCTCACTATCGAAACAAATAGTGAAAACACGAGATGCGTGTATTATTGAAGAATGGGTTTGCGATATGGATGAAGACTCCGAAGTACGTCCAGGGTCGTAAGGAGCTCTTTATAGACCGATCCGGCAACATTCTCCATGTCGATCCTGGTAATCTAGTATAATCCTGGATTTATGACGAGTCCCGTCTCCCAGTAATAAACAGCTTCATTAACGGTCGGCATGATTGTCTCTCGAGCATGCTCATTCTTTGTCCCCCCTTACCGGATGATTGTGGATATACACAAGACCACGACGACGCCTGTTTACTAACAGAATTTGGCTCCAATATATGGATGCTTTCTAAGCGCATCCCAAAAGCTTCGATTAGGTTTCTGCAAAATATAGCATGAATCCATGACGAATCTAGTTCTTTGGACCCTGAAAGCTTCCTCGACGGTCGGTGTGATCGTCTCGCAGGGATTCGTGTAATCTGTGTTCGTTTGAGTCGTCGTTAGAGGACCATGATTTACAAATGTAAGATCTGTGAATCATCAAAAACTGGCTTTTGCATATGAAGGACACTCCTAGGCACAGTTCAAGATCCCCGACACTGATATAAGCCGAGAGTACCCGAAAGACGTTCCACCTGAAGTATGGAACAGATCTTCCTGCAGTGCCCACTGGAATATCTTCTTGAAGGTTGAGAAAGTATCCAGAGAGTCCAAGTCGATCTTTGTCTCGCACGTCGGTTTGGATGGAGACAAGATCCCGGACATATGACAAGGAGCACCCGACTGGCCTAACAGAATTTCAGTACACCAGCCTGTTAGTTGGAGCGGTATGCCAGAATATGTATTGCGTCAGTGGCAAGGGGAGCGATGGTGTCCTGATTGTCCTTGGACTGAGTCCAGTATACGCTCAGACTTATGACGGGTCTCGTGTCTCGTGGCTTTGAAACTGGACAGCTTCACTCGACGGTCACACAGCTGTCTCTGGTGTTCTGTGCTCGGTTGAGAGTTATCTTTCTAAAACAAATTGTTACAGATTGGAGATCTGTACATTATCGAAGACGGGCTTTTTTATTTGAAGGGACACTTCTAAGCACACTTTAAATACCTTAATACCGACCCCGGCGCTCCAGTAAGCATGGATCTCTTACTAGAGCCTTACAAAGTAAGAGGCATCGGCATCATCGGGCAAGAAAAGAAGTTCAACGTTGCAATCCCAATTGGACAGCTTCGCTCGACGGTTCACACAGCGACCTCTGGTTCTAAGTGTCTTCATGACAGTTATCTTTATTGAAGGAGATATTTCAGGCTCGAGAATCTTCCATTGGCAGGAGCTGGCTTTCTTACCTGGCTGGACACTTCTGGTAAATTCCACGCATGTTAAATAGATCTTCTTTGTCTTTACAGAATTTGATAAGCAAGTCTGTATCCCTGAATCCAAGTTATATTGCTATACGTCTTTATATGCTGGTATCACTGAAGAAAATTAGTGGCCATTCAGCTTCTCAATAGCTTAAGATCGATTAAACATTATATACTCCCTTGAACCTACCTTACCTACCTTTACTTATAAATACTTACGCCCGTAGCTTATATACCTACACTACACTCATCTTTACTGCCACAAGCATAGACTTCAAACTTATAGGCATCGTCTAGACATACGACCATGCCCAAAAACACGCCAGTCGCGTGGTCTGCTCGCGTTTTCGAGGCTAAGGGCAAAGCTGCCCAAATGCCTTGTTCACACCAAAGGTCTTGTGTTGAAATTTCTCTCAACACCGATTATGGGTCATGTAGGGAATATTTTAGGGATCAAGTTGTTCACCTCCTTGAACTTAATCAAGTTCTCGAATCTTCAGCCCCTTTCTTAGTTGGCTTGCATCTTGCATCTTGCACCCGCTAAGTTGTTTTGCGAACATCTTGAATTTTGGGCTTGAAGGCAAAGCCTTTGGCAGACAAGAAACCTTGTTGTCCCAAGAGACCAGTGCAACTTAAGCTGCTTGCAAGTTTCGTGCTGGAAGCATCGCCATACTTGCTAGGTTCCAGTCATCGAACGATCGCTTGTAAACGTATTATTATCATTTGTTCGCTCAGTATCCGCTCCTTTGCTATAAGCTTAGCTGCCACTCGGGCACAACAACCTTCCGGTGCTGTACGAAAATTCCTCGGGACGTCATGGACGCAGATTCCCCACAAAGTACAGGTGAAACACCGTGGGATCAGACGACGGATTTCGTGGAAGCTACAGATACTGTAGTACGTCCTGGTGGACCGACAGCATACAGTGAGTAGCCAGTTGAGATAATTGCTTCTAGGAAAGATCATTGACACGGGGATAGTCGAGCCTCGTCCAGTAGGATCTGTCCCGATGGATGTAACAGGTTTTATCCCTGGGTAGGATAACCGTTGGGTCACATATATTAACAATAGACTAAAGCATGAGTAGGCAAGCGGCATGGACAATCAATGATTGGCCTAATGTAAGCAATCATACTTATCTAAGTTTTCAGGCTAGAAGCTTTGCTTACCATCATCATAGATTCTGTACACCTTGTGCCCCCCTCCCGGTTGGGAAGACTTCCGTCAATCTCAACCACCACCACTCAAGAGAGACACCGAGGGAAATATAATATATGAAAGCAATCCACTACCAGCAGAGCCAGGAAAGAGGGCAAAAAAGGCGAAACCTCTTCGCGATTTCTCAATCTTGCCTGACATAGTAAGCGTATTTCGTAACGCCATCATATCGTCTATATCTGACTTATGCCAGATCGGGACTCGAAACCCCTGGTGGTACTACGAAGCTATTCGCCGCATCGACCCTCGGGTATGCTGGAGTGATATCCTCATGAGGATGCCTCTGGAGGGCCGAAGAAAGCAGAATGCTCTAAACATGGAGAGCTCCAGGATGAGACCGCGATATACCATGGTCTCATGGCACCCAACATCTGACGAATCAAAGGAGAACGAGATTCGTCGGAGAGTCATGAGGAATTTGACTCCACAGCAGGTTGCGGCAAATATGACTAGAGGTAGTACGCCTGGTCTTATCAACCCACTACAGGGTGAAGCAGGTGGTAGAATTGCACATCTGGCCTTAAGGAACGGTCAAGGCCAGGTTCGAGGCTCGAGGCCACCGAGGCCTAAAAACATCAAGAAGCCGAGTAACTCAAGAAGCCCAGATGAACCGATTGAGGATGAGCATGATGAAGAGGACGCCAAAGAGCATGACGAGGTGGATGAGGAACCGCAATTTGAAGCTTTCCCAAGTGCGCGCACCCCCAGCTACGCACCATATCCCGTAAGTGGCTCCAACTTCGAACTATGTCGATCAAAAGCTAACCAAGGTATTATCTTCACCAGTCCACGAATCACCAAATTGCTCGCCAAGCTATTTCTGCGATCGATGGCCGGGACCGTGTTCAATCTATACGTTCTCAAGCTCGCTCTTCTCGTGACACTCGCTTGCCTCCTTTCGACTACTTCCCTAGCGAAGTTAGGGTGGCGGAGGAGCATGCGCCAAGAAAGCGTAAACGGGCCGTCGACGCCTCTGCTCTTACTGATGATGAAGAGATTGGGGCAACTGTCGACCACCTACCCAGAAGACGGGTAGCCGCAAGATCTACATCACGTAATACTCTAAATACTCCATTCACCTCTGGGGGACGTTCACATATGAGAGGAGACCCTATAAATTGGAGCCTGTTGACTCAAAGAATGGGAACAGTAAGACCTCCTGGCCGAGTCTCACCTGGCTCTCACTCTTCTCGGACACTGTCGGTTCCAGGCGCACGGGTCGCTCGTCATGTACCACCGCGCGAGGAAACGGAGTCTGTAAGACAACGCAACCGTACGCCATTTGGGGTTTCACAGCTAGAAGGACAAAACTACTCGGCCCCTCCATGTCACTATAACCAGTCCGCAGGACAAAGTAGAGCCAGTTACACCAACAGGCCAGGAGGGAATGATAGCCTTCGCATGGGTGGACGTCGAAGCGTGCCTATGGCCGACAATCATTCGCTTTCGCCAACCTGGGAGTATAATCATCATACCGCTATCCATCGTCGAGTAGCAAACGATGCTCACCTCACCAACCCTGACGGTGTTATCCCAGCTCAAGGCTACTACGAAAATTTCTCGGCTTTTCAGGCGCAGCAAGACCGTGTCACAACGCAACCAATCCATACCGCTGCCTCCAATTTCAATCTTGATCCCGTTCAGGGAGAAGTGAGCACCCGCTATACGAGTCCTTCGCTCCTCTCAACTGAGGAGTGTCGTAATATTTGGTCTGGTGAAGAGGACGTGGTCTGGGGAAATAGAAATTCGACTATACCACGCTATACGGATACTGAAGTGGTCGGATCAGGCCTGCGAGGCACAAACCATCTTCGCCCATTCCATGCATCCCAGCGTACTCAACCCTACGTGAACAGCGTACCCCGACCAACGATCACAGCCAATCGGCCTAGACTACCGGACCAGAGACCAGCGCCGGCACCTCCGAACAATCCTTTCTTTGGCTATAATGACGACGATACGGCCACTTACGAGGGATCTGACTAGCAATGACTTCCCCAGTTGCTTGTAACCTCTTTGATGCTTGTCCATTGACTTTTTTACTTCTTAAAAAGGTAGCTTACGGATTAGGACAGCTTTATCGCGATCTAGCATTCCATTGACTCTTTGTTCATCGCAATAGATATAGCCAATGCAGGCCCAGATAGAATTAGAATAGCAATTACTCCCCCAAAATCCTACGGTGCATTAACCAGGGCAAATTGCCTTTATATATGATATATTCTTTGACTTTGGATCTGCTAGATCATCTCAGAGCTCCGCATGGCTTCTTGTGATCCTCGTTGGATTCCTTTCGTTTATAAAGTTTCCCATTCTTCACACTTAGAAATACTTACGAGACCATCATTAGCTAGACTAACCTTAAGATGTCCATAGACCGTCTTCCCAAGGTAAATTATGAAGCCTTCGCCACAGTACGACGGACGCGAAGGACTTGCAATCTTTCGGTCATGGGGGAGATTCGAATGAATCACGTGATAGGGCTCGCTAAAGCCCTTTGCTCGGGACAAAGGTGTTGTCCGAAATTCTGAATCATTGAACTTGTATGACCAGAGCAATGGCGCCTTTCCGCGCTTTCAACATATTCGGACCATGGGAATTCGCCACAACAATTCACCCTTTCGAAGCCCCTTCAACATATTTCTCGATCCATTGGTCCGCTCATCTAACTTCCTCGATTCAATCTTTCTCGCCTTCTCAACTGATTTGGCCTAATCTTCTTAAGTCGTTCAATTCAGATCTGGACTTATTCTGCCACTTGAATCTCTCAACCAAAGCCTCAAGTCCCCGTAGGGTCCTCAGGACCGGCCTCGTCGGCGGAACATTATACTCTCGAAAGTATTAGACGGTCCGTCGCAGAGCTTGACATCAATGCTCAGGATGTCTCGCAATACAAGACTGTGGAACCAGAGCCCACACTATATTGCAGCAACTCAATGTGTTCTTCGTCCAGGAAGCATGAGCAATTATGGTAAATGTAAAGTCAGGTTTCGCACGATATGTGCTGAATTACCAACAGTCGTTCCCCGTCGTGTAGGTCAGAACCCCTTCGACGTCACTGAATTTGTGTTCGGGTAAGGTTTTTGCTCGTTCATCCTGTTGATCAAGAAGCTTCTAATCTCTCTACAGCCAGGCAGAGTGGGATAAGGACAACCTTCCAGATGTAAAACACCTTTGCATACCTGCTCAATGTCACTACTGACGATTACCCAAGGTCTTGTATGTTCTTGAGGCCCCACCAGGATGGAATGAATTCAGGTTGAGCGCTCGTCCACCTCAGAAGAAGGACGCCGATGGTAGTCTCATGTTCGAGCGAAACCCAAGGCCTGCAGAGCTTGGGAAGCCTGCAAAACATAGAGAACCGTTACTTGATTTCTGTATCCTCCCAGACGTCATTGGTACGCAGGAGCCGTGGTGGTATTTTGAGGCGATCCGGCGTATCGATCCCCGTGTGAGATGGATCGATATCACGATGCGGATGCCGCTTGAGGGTCGGCCAAGTGACAACTCTCTGAACCAAGACGGCGTCAGAAATCGACCAAAGTATGGCCTGCGATCCTGGTTCCCAAAGCAAGTTCACCAGGCTCGTAATACGAGACGTGACACGGTAATGGCTATGCTTTCACCGGCACAGATAGCAGCCAATACGACTCGAGGAACAACGCCGGGTCTAATCGACCATATACTGGGTGAAGCTGGCGGCAGGGTTCCTCATCCTGCTGGGAGGAAAGGTCAGGGCGTGCGACGTGGACCGAGGAAAAAGGCTAAATTGAATATCTCGGACAATGAAGCAGACGACGAAGAGTCTGAGGCGGAAGACGATAGTGAGGGGGTGTCCGACAGGGAGCAGTCAGATAGTTGGGCTAAGCCTGTCATACCCAGGGTCGAACCAAGGAAGAGTATGGCTCGGCGAAGCAAGTTGGAGAATACCGCAGACTGGAAATGGGTGGGTGGTGTGCTATATGATGGGCGAGGCCTCGGGAAGAGTAAACCGCTAGGGTACAAACAACAATCAGAGACCGGAGCGCAGAATGGTGGAGGAAAGAAGAGAAAGGCGGAAGTAGAAGAAAAACAAGGCCCAGAGTTGCCACGCAAGAAGAGAGTTCTCGATTGGCTCACCGCCACACCTCTCGGTCCTGGATCTTTTCAGCTGCCCCGGAACTTGGTCCAAACCCAACTAAGAGAATCTGCTGCACACATTCCCAATGACAAACCCCACCATCGCTATGATTGGCATTCAATTGAGCATGCAGCCCCGTATAATACAACCTCATACGTGAGTCAGATGCAGATTCGATCTTGGAAACCTGCTGACTTCTCGCCGAAACAGACAAACTTCTTTCAAGAGTTGGAATGGGATAGTAAGCCTACAATAGGAGTACGGTCTTACGATGGTGGCGATCAGTGTCAATACAATAGTCACTTCATTGCAGCAAGTACATTTGGAGGAACAGCCGACCTGGGTCCGATCGATGGTAACAAGATGGCGAATGCAGAGCTGAACCGAAAGCGCAAGCGCGACGAAGATTGCGCCTGGGACGAGGATGATAATCGAACAATAAAGAAGGCAAAATCTACGGGAGCGAGGGATATGGAGTCTCGCCCGCTCCAAGTGGAATCCGACGCAGAATTTTCCCATCCATCTTCAAGACCAGCTTTCAAGGAACCTGTCATGGTTGTTCTCCCTCCGGCGCCAAGCAACAAGCGCAAGCGCGGCCGAAAAGACTCTATTGTAAGCTTCGAAGGAGAAGTTCTTGAGCCGAAGGAGTCGGAGAGTGCAGTCGACCAGGCTATCGACTGGCATTATCCTCCAGTCATACCGGCGCAAGGTCCTCAATCCGACAGTCGCTCCAGCCCAAGATACATTCCTAACAAGTGTTCCGAGATGAAATCGTCCCACAAAGACCCTTCAATACTAATCTGCCCGCTCTTGAGTGCAAGGGATGGTTTGCGAAGGGCCGAAGCTGAAAGCCATATGTCACTGGACCAGAGCCACCAAATTCATAGGTTACCATTAATGGATTTTATGAAACAAGTGCTTGCTGGATTTGCTTTTGAGTGGCAGGAATAGATTCAGCTATAGACGTGTTTGAGTTCTGTCTTACATTTTGTGATTCTGGGCGTTACATATTGGCTGCCATAACTGGATCAGGTCTCGCAGAGTATAGTATCTTTTGTACGTGGTATCATTGACTTTTGGGAAGCATGGCAGCATCGGTTGGGGGTTTGGGGGGGCCTCTGGTATCTGGATTCCTGCATCGGTTGGCGAACAGTTTTCAGTTCCTTCAGTATCGGCCCTATGGCGTTGAGCAATTATTGATAAAATATAATTCAGAATTGCCAATCCGTAGCCTGAGGGCGCTGGTCGACTAGAGGTCGTTCTAGTATCTGACAAACACTAGAACGAGATCAAAATCGTCTCCGTCTGGCTTTTTCCCTCAGGATAGAATCAAACTAAGACACCAATCTTGAGCCATTGAGTTCTATCTCCGGACGTTTTCGTGTTTCGGAACGTCTTTGTAGTAACAATGAGTTTCAGAGCATTCAAGTTCGAATTCGCTCCTAGAAAACCCTTCTTTAGAGAGCTTGGCCAATAATTACCCATACGCTTCTCTTGGGTGACAATAGAAACCTTAGGTTTGAAAGCGCCATACATCGAATTCACTCGATCGAGATATTGCGAACCGTATTCTCTCGAAGCCTGACTCGTGAATCTCCCAAGCACGCTCTAATTTGCCCAGATCCCCAGCCGTTCACTGACCTTTAGGCGAGCAAGACCTAACTTGCTCAATTCACTCGATATAAATTCGCTCAGGGTAACTGTTCATCCGGCCTTTGATACTCCTGGGTTCACAACAAAAGTATTGTTCGGGACACGCGATTGTTATTACTGAAAGGTACACTTTGCCTGCCATTTTGACACTCGAGCTTGGTCCCTCACTCCAAGATTCGGCCAGACGGTCGTTCGATATCCTGGTAAGTCACCCCTGTCAGATTCCAACTCTTTTTCAGATGCAACAACGATCCATCTCATCGGTTTTTGCCTTTGCTCATCTTGTCAACCGTGCTGGTCACCAAACGACTTGATGTGAGCTCATTATCCTTACACTACCTTCTGCTTCACGCACCATATCGTAGATGGCTAAAGTAAGCATATAGTGCACAACAAGTCGAAGATATGGCACAAAATCCGTTCTTAACCACCGTACCGTGGGAGCAAAACCCAATGTTTCTTGCGGCAATCAACCGCAATACACTACCGAATGGTCCACATACCTATGGTAAGACCTCAATGACACACTGCTTGGCTGCAAACCAAACCAACTAATACAATAAAAAGCGGTGCCGCGACCTACAGGCAACTCACCAAGCGATGTGACGGCATTTCATCCTGGGTGAGTGAAGCATCACTTGAAGACCGGATAAATGACGTTGCTGATTAACGATTCAGGCAAGCTGCTTGGAGCGCTGCCAACCCGCCAGCTGTGAGAAGTATTTCTCCACTCTACGATTGTAAGGCTGACCAACCGCAGATACTATACCAGTTCGAGCCGACAGCTGAGTGGAGGGTATTTAAGAGATCGCCGCCTCCTCCACAGAAGATAGATTCCAAAGGCAGACCAATGTGGGAGAGATGGTCCAAGCCAGGAACAGAAGTTCAGCCCCTTTTGGACTATGCAATTTTGCCTGACCAGGTAAGAATCGTGGGGCTTTGACGCTATGCGGTTCTGACTTCTGGCAGATTGGCACCCAGGAAGAATGGTGGTACCTAGAGGCTGTTCGCCGTCTTGACCCACGGATTCATTGGCGAGACATCATGGTGAGAATGGAGCGACTAAACCGCCGCCAAAAGAATACACTAAACCAGGAGGCGGTGCGAGCACGTACAGATCTCTCCATGCTGTCATGGTTTCCTAGGGCGACGAAATTCGTCATCAACGCAAGGCTAGATGGGTTACTTCGGTCCTTGACGGTGGCTCAGATCGCTGCAAACACGACCAGAGGAAGTACACCTGCTTTCTTGGTTCTACCAGCAAGCAAAGGGAATCACAAGCTTTCACCTCGCATGCCCACACCGATCACCACACTCGGTACCTCCGCCAAGAATCAGAAGCCACGACCTAGATCGGGCTATATTCCTGGTGCCGGTTGTGAAGAAGCGAATGAAGATAAACTAGTAAATCGTAACGTGAACCTTCATGGTGCACTTCAAGGTGAAGAACGTCAAAGCCAAGCACGCCTATATGAAGGAAGTAATGAAGAACCATACAACTTTGGGCGATATCAACGTGAAGCCAATGGACATGAAGTAGGGGGGAAAAGAGCGGAATACAAAATCAATGGAAGCAATGGATTCACGCCAGGTGCTGAAATGTTTCCTCCAGTTCTTTATAATCCAAGCTTTCTATCCGTGTCTGGACTGGAATGGGGGCATGGGAGTAGCCGGGGTGGACCTTTATGGTCTTCAAGAAGGGAGGAAAATGACCGTTCTTCTCAGGTCAATTCACCCTCCAAACCAACTTGCCGTAACATACTGAGAAATCACAGCAGCTAGAGTTTGCTACCTCATACCAGTCCGGCATTCCAACTCTCAGGCCTAGTGTAAACCCCTGGAATCCAAGAAAGTTTGACACGGTGAGAGCTCATCAAACTAAGCCATCACCGACTCTTGCAACAAGTTCCTTCAAGCGCGTATACGATAAGTCAAAAGAGTGCGCATGGATGCCCCACGTGTCGAATCATACACCCCACGCGAAAAAGCGAAGAGCTGCAATCATGACATCGGCACATGCCAATTGCCCTCTGCGCAATGCTCAGGGCAGCACTAGGACATTCGGAAGGTTAATACCGAATGAAGCAAATACAATTGAGCGAACGACCAACACTGAACCTTACAGCACAGACTTGCGAAGTTCCTTTCAGCCTTCCTTCCCTGCTGCCATCTTTCGGGAAGCTGTTCAAGTTCCAGTGGGCAGGAATGCAGTAACTCTAGCTCCATCAACCAGGCACACTACTAGTTCCAAAGATGGGCTCTCTCCATGCATAATACAGCAAGAGTCAGTAGAAGGATATGAGTTTGACAATTTCTTCGACATGGATGCCTATCAGAATAGCTGATCTTGTTCGGTTCTTTCGAACCCTGGCTAAACCGGCCGGCAATGCAGCCCTCAGCTAAGGCATCTGAAACCGGCTAGCTTCAAGTACTCCAATGAGGATCAAGCAATTTCTGTTTTTCGAGTGGACGCCCTCCAAGGTGTCCAAAACATCTTGATCTTTACCATGGACTTTTCTTGTTCCCCATAGAAAGCAATCCACATCTCCAAGAAAGCACTAGAAATGTTCTAGTGCTATCATGACCTTCCAGATATGCTCATGCAACTTTCATGCATACAAGACAAGCAAAAAGCTCAAAGAAGTAGCTCGTACCATTTTCCATATATTGTAGCTTCTGCCAATCACCCGGCCCGATGGTATAACTTACCCCGATAGAATAGACACGCTTTAAGATCATCTGAGCCCGTTGAGATGATCATGGCACCCATTTATAATCACCAACAATCCAGCTTTGAGCCTTAGGGCCCTCTTGCCCTTCTCTTATATATTTCGCTTCTAGTCCAGTTTCTCCCAGACAGTCTTTATATGATTCGTCGTCCCGGTAATATATATAAACTTTATACAACACCAAATCATATATCCAAAATGCACCTCCACAAGACCGTGCCTTTTCCAGTAGACACGTCTCCAAACTTTCGGACGACCTTTAGAAATGAAAAGTCTTCAGCTCTGTGCCCGCCTATGATACTGGTCTTTTTCAAATGGTAATTCGATATTTCCCAAGAAATTATAAAGCAAACTTGGTTGTTGACTCGACTTTGTCTGGTAGTTTAGCGGTCTTGCTCGTGAATAAGATTCCACACTCGCTTTGAACAACACTTGACCTTGGGATATCTCAGAACATTTCGACGTCCAACCACTCTAACTCATCATATGATTTGCTCAGGAATCTTGCCCCAGGTCTTTGGCACTTGATTTCTATCACTGTCTTTAACTACCAAGTCTTCTTCATCATAGCCCTTGAAGTATTAGCTCTGCAAAGAACAGGCGAAGGTTCTAGGAAAGACTCGTCTGCTAGTGCTCTAGAGTACAGAGATGTGTGCATCTTAAGCGGAAGCGCGTGAGAAGCGTCAAAGTGGAACGACATCCACCAATTAGTCTTTAGAAGATCATCGCCTCGATCCAACAATCAGATCTTCACAGCAGTCTGATACAGCCCCTAGCGACCTGTATCTTTTAGAAAGAAACTCTGGCTTGTTGGAGCAATGGCTCTTAACGTAGTCCTTTGGGATCGAAACCCGGAATTTTTAGCTGCATGCATCAGTCAGATACCACCTGGTGGTGCAACGGCATATGGTAAGACCAAATGAGGAGGGAGCTTGTGGTGCACCAGACTCTTGCTGATAAGGTAATAGCTGATCCCGAGCCAATGGGGAGTTCGCCGTCTGACGTGACAGATTTTATCTGGGGGTATGTAGAGTCTCCAGGAGGCCGAGGAGAGAAGCTAATTCATCGTACAGGCAGCAGGCTTGGAGTGAAACGAACCTGCCAGATGTAAGTCCCTGAGTTTACATACCTCTTGGTGCGTGGTTGATTCCAAAGACAGATACTGTATTTACTTGAGCCGTCCCCGGAATGGAATGCATACGTGGGGTCAGCTCGCCCACTACAGAAGATTGGCACAGATGGTGAGCCAGTGCTCGAGCGATATCCAATACCCGACAAACAGGGGGTGGTTCGGGCACAGAAAATTCTTGATTTCAAGATTTTGCCTGATCGGGTAAGGAGTCTCTGTCCTTCTCCGCTAGTCAGGTTGAAAGTGGCTAAGCATAACGTTTCAGATCTGCACTAAAGCCCCATGGTGGAAAGTTGAAGCATGGCGCCGATTAGATCCTCGTGTACGATGGTGCGATATCCTGATGAGAATGGAGCTTGGGGGTCGGCCAAGCCGAAACGCGCTGAATACAGAATGCTTCAGGTGGAGGGGAAAGTTCACGATGATATCCTGGCATGACACCCCGACACCTGGCGCGGCTGGAATAACGGCAGAGGTGCTGAGGAGTCTGACGACTGCCCAGAGAGCCACTAATTCAACGAGGGGGAGTACGCCAGGCTTGATAGATCCTTCTGTTGGGGAACAAGGCGGCCGGATACCCTTACCAAACCCTCCACGTCCAGTAAGACGATCCGGAGTGCCAACGGCGAACGGAAACAATGTGATTGGACAAAACAATCTGGCGTTTCTGGCAACAGGCCCTCCACAGGCTGGAAACCTTGGGTCTGGGTATAATCCTACGGCACTGGCAACAGGGGCAGGGACGCCACAGGCTGGAAACCTTGGGTTTGGACATTCCAACGGGCATGGGGTACATGATCTCCTCCTTTCTGTGATGTTCCGAAATTTGCTAATGGTGGTGCAGCTCTACGACACCAATCATCAAAGCCTAACGATACCTCAAAACATCGCATTCGGGGATGACCTCGGCAGCTCGGTCATGGTAGGTCCTAGTGGTCCCATGAATACGTATGGCGTTCCAACCCCTATGCCATGTGGGTCTTCTTATCAACCGCCCCATCACTCATCGCTCGCACAATATTCCCAGCATGACGTGTCGATGGGTTTGGGACAGCGAGCTGCAATAGGTACTTTCCACAACGATAGTGCGTCCGCGAACTATATCGTTGGTGGAATCATAAACTCAACAAGAAGCCCATCTTCGAATCAATCGGTGCTTGGTGTCCCTACATCTTTCCAGCCATTCGATGAAGGTAACAATTATGACCAAGGACGTCAATTCAGAATCCCATCGCACCCTATCTTACCTGGTGTACCAAAACGCTCACATGACTCTGTTGAATCGGACGTGCAAGACCCAAGACCTTTCAAGAGACCTCGCGTTGTCCAGAATTCGTCTAGCGCTGTTCTAAACACGCCATGGTCAAATGCGTCTACGTTGAGGCCAGGGCCTAGAGTGAGACACAACGGCCCAGCTACACAATTCCATGGAGACTTTACCAGCCAAACTTTCACACCAGAATTGCGAAGACATGTTCAGCAGTACACGTCCAACTCTACATTCTATCAAGGGTCCCCTGAACAAACACTCTCTAAGGTGACAGATCAAGAGGGACCATCAGAGCTGTCGGGGTTTCCGAGATATTGGGATCCCACAATGAAGAGACGTTCTCATGCAAGAGCGTCCCGTTCTTCGACATACCTCTCCCTGCCAATCCGAGGCCATGAAAATATCCATGAGCAGCAGGACCTCAATGCCAACCCTGATTCCAGCTTTGGTGACATCCTAAGTCCAACAGATGCTGCTCAGGCATTTGAGGTGGGACTAGCTTTTGACTATTCAAGAGGCAGTTCAAACACATGGACTTCAGAGCGAGGCTCAAGGGCCGACTTTAGAGGAGCAAGAAATTCAACATCCCATCGGATAGATTGCACTGAGAATGACCAACAACCAGCTATGCATCATCCAACGGATCGTGTTGCATTAGACGCTGCTACGCGTGCCTGGCTGGCAGCTGATGGCGGCTGGGACGAATTTCCAATGTCGGTCGGTAGTGAAACAAGCACTGTTGGTCAGCATGATGCTGGTGGCTCTGTTCGACAGGATGGCGTCTTGAACACTACAAGTCGGCAGACTAGGATGTCCGCCTCAGCGACCACTGGAGCAAGCACCGTCTCCCAGCATGAAGAGCTTCGCAACCAACCCGATACAGTGTTCACAAATTCAAGCACTCGAAATGGAATTCCTTGCCCAGCCACTGGAGATGCCAGCCCCCAATCTCACCAGTCTCAGCACGGTACTGCGAACTTGGATGGTCTTGATTATCTCTTCAACAATTCTGATGAGGATGACATCTGATATTGCAATAATGAACCACGATACGGTACCTCAGCAGACACCTACGCTTTGAACCCCACTATGCCGATTAACACCGTCAACGAAGACCTCAGAGTTCTCGAATTTTTCAGCGGCATCGTGGCCGCCACTCGTCTGTGGTAGTGACCATGGGATCATTTAGGCTTCTAAGCAACTTAGCTAGATAAGCTCAATGGCATTCTTGGCATCAGTCCACCTAAAGCTGGCCTGCCGTCCGCATGGTCACCGCCTTGGAACATAGTGAGGTTTTTCTACTAAAATAGACATTTTTGGTTGGCGAGTTTTTGACACTGGTAGCGGCTCAAAATTGTGACTCGTCCGCTCTAAATAGCACAAAGAAGAGTAGAAGGCCCCTGTTGGCTGGGTAGCTTCTCTCCGCTGGCGTAATTGTATCTGTAACGTCGACAAGCACAATGTTTTGACATTATCTGATGCCACGTTGTGACCACAGTAGATTCAAAGCTTCTTGTATCGACTGTGACTACTTTGCCCCGTTGTGGGACTAGCTTCGAATTCTGAGATTCGGTTGACAGGTGGTTATATTGAGCAATCGTCTATTCTTTTGTTTTTCTGTTTACGATCCGTCGTGGAACGGGCCATAACACTTCTAAGGTTCTGCGAATTCTGTATCTCATTGTCCTCAACATCTTCTGACGTGCTTCACAACGATTTTAGTCCTCCCTATCATAGCTGTGAGTATTCGAGGTCTTTCTTTATTCAAATGATGAGTCATTGGAGACAGTAACAAGTGGCTTTCCGTCTTATGGCAATACTCTTAGGATAGTAACTCCAACACTTCCATGCCAACGGTGATTCGACCAATATTGAGGGTCTTTGAAGGAGCTTTTCTCCATTATCTTTCCTCTGCCTACCTTCCACATCATCTGCTAGTAGCCACATCGAGCAGTTAATGAACTCCTTGACTGGACGCGAATGCTTCTTTCTTCCTGGATATTATTCGTTCAGGCTTAAGCCGCCGTTTAATTTTCACCCACTATCCACTCATCCGCAGAACACGGTAATCAAACTTGAGCTGAGACCTTTGTGCAGGATGTATCGATCATCCCTTACTAAAGAGAGCAGCAAATAGACGGATGCGCTTAGCAGGTTTTTCATGGCGTGGTCCCCTGAGTCGCCATTGATATTGACTAACAGAAGCATAGAGCCCAGTGACCACCTGGCCCCGCGTGGACACTCCATCCTGAAGAGAGCGGCAGGCACGAATAATTCCATGACTACGCATCAAAATTTCTCCAGTCCATACATACGATAACCTGTTTGCGTAAACCTCACCCATAAAACGGGCCCATTGCCTTGCATCCATATGCCTGAAAGCAAGGAAAAAGAACGGAAGATCTCGAACCAGCATATGGCTATCAGGAAGCCTCCAACAACGGGTCAGTGCTGTGTGATTATCAAGCATTGGGGGACGAGCGTCTATCCGTCTGTACGTCGAATGGATAGCATCTATAACCATTCCCTTTCGGGGTATGATCCAATCAGCCTCTTTCTGTGGCATCGGACAACCTGCTTCAGTACTACGATGTCTCAGCTCCAGTATGTTCAATACCAGTGGTTTCTGTTACTTGGCGTTCTGCCTAGCAGTTGGCAACATCCATGGAAGTACGAAGGAAGCCAGAGTCCGCTTCATATTCAGTCCTTATTCAAGCAATCATCCAGGAACGTCTTCTAGATGGATCAACCTATGATTCTGTCTCTGTTCAGATGGAGAACAGGCTCTCAGAAGATATGGAGAACTTTGCATTGCAGGTTCAACCTAAACGCACCATGCTTCGAGAGATGTTGAGCTTAGAGCCATCTTGAAATAGCTTTCGCAGTCATCTATTCTTATCTGAGCGATGGAAATCCCCTCGCCTATAGTGTAGGCTGTAGTCTCTCATGGCTGTCGGTTGATAGTTCTAGTAAGACCATAGAATATATTGCCCCTTTTCTGGAAGGACGCCTTTCCCAGGGCCCAGGTGGAATGTTCTTTAGTCTCTATCTCCATGCTAGCATAGACTCGTAGCGTGATGTTTTGCACTGTTTTCCGGGATATCTTCCATTCGGCCCAGTAACTGCCTAACAATAATCAACTTTGATCCGATAGGTCCGAGCTTGTTTTGGCACGCTAGGAAGCTGTGATATAGTGACTTGTCTAGCAAAACACTCCACGTTCTTACCATAGACCCAGCAATCGCTAAGCATCGCACTCTGGTCCCATCATTGCAAGCGTTCAAGTCAGTAACTTGGTATCCAAGCCTAGGTATTGTTTTCAGGCCTTTAGCTTGACTACACCTTGATTTGATAGACACGAAGAACGTGCACACCAACAACCTACTCCAACAGCTTCACTTTCGTGAACCACTTTCGTGAGTGAGTTTCCCCCCAGAAATACGAATTCCGATCTTTCTGCCTGAAGTCTTGCGTTCAAACCTATAATGCTCAATATTATTGTCGGCCACTGACCTCTGTCATCAGATAGTAACATAATTACAAGCTCGACATGGCGGGCAGTATGGTTCCATGGGATCGGACTCCGGACTTCTTGGCGGCCACGAACTCCACAATCATTCCTGGTGGGCCAACGGCCTATAGTGAGATCTCCTATCTGGGTAAAATATTTTCTAGCCTGACTAACCACACTATAGCTCTACCACGACAAGTGGGTAACTCCCCTGGGGATATAACATCCTTCCATCCAGGTCAGGTTTCGTGGTCCAAACATAACATGCCTGACATCCTGTACGTTCTGAGGCCGAGTGACGAGTGGTACGCGTTTACGGCGACCCCACTGCCACCTCAAAGACTCTCTGGGGGCCAGTTCATGTTTGTTGCTGCCGACGGCAGAATAGTTCTCTCCAATGATCGAGACGCGCACAACGATCACCAGCGTTTGCTGGACTTCAAGATCTTGCCAGACAAGGTAAGCTTTCCTTCTAGTCAATCTGAGAATTTTTCTAATCGGTTTTGGTGCTCAGATCGGCACGTTTGAGGAGTGGTGGTTCTTCGAAGCAGTGCGTCGGCTAGATCCACGACTCCGATGGGAGGATATCCTCATGCGGATGGAACCGCTCAATCGCCCAACCGCCAACGCAGTTCAGGAACGAAGTTGTCGGACTTGGCGGCCAGCCTTCTGTATGCTTTCGTGGCATATTATTGGGCGATATACGAAGGCAAATGACAGGGTCAATGCGGTGATAGAATCGCTCAGCCAGGACCAGCTCAATAGGAACACCACACGAGGTTCCACACCCGGTCTTGTCAGTCCACACCTCGGTGAAGCAGGGGGTCGGGTCCCTTTGCCGGTAATGAAGCTTGGTGCCGGCTTGAGTCGTTTACAAGCCAGACGAGTTCGCGAAGAACATCGAATGAACCAATTGCAAGGCATTGGGATGGACAGATCCAGTGAGCATTCGAGTGAAGATCCTTCCGGAGAGGCGGAAGACATTGGTACTACCGAACCTAAATCCAATGGACTGGCAAGCACAACCGCAGAGTTTTCCCATGACCACGCAGTCGGACAATCGCTACCAGGCATTCAGAATGGTGATAGGGTTACGAAGCGGGTCTACTCGTCTCGTAGACCATCAACCCCCTATGACACTGGCAGTAGCTCAAACCAAGCTCCTCGAGTGAGGAGGTACGCAGTCGCGGGTAACAGCGACCAGAACGGCTCCGTTGGTGCGTACGCTTCTGTCTCCACAGTTCATGCACCAAGAATGAAGCGTCAGCGTGAGGATAAAGTTCAAGGTACCGAGCAAGGAAATGGCGTCATTGCAAAGAGACGTCGGGCCACGATTGACCGTCCTGCAATTACCCCTCTTGTCTCGAGCAGCACGGCACCCCAGCCACGTGTAATAGCATTCGCAGGGCCATGGGTACCTCCGTCGTCTTTTCAACCCAGCATAATACCATACTCGTCAGTCTCAGGGCCACATCTTCCAGCTTTAGACCAATTCTTAAACAAATTCCCTGCACACTCTACCACTGCCGCAGAAGTGGTTGCTGAGCCAGGTAGAATCAAGCAGACTGTGGGGTCACACATGCACACTGTGACCAATGCTATGGTCTCACCAGACTGGATCAATAGGCCAGTAAGTAGCGCCAGGAACGAGGAAGACAGTGTAATGGTGTACGGAAACCATTTGGAAGGATTCCACCCAACCCAAGGATACCAGTGGTTTCGGCAGGAATCTACTGGACCAAATCAGATTCAGAGCGTCATAGATTCAGCCACAGAATACCACGGCCAGGCCGATAGCCCAGGACTATCCCAACAAGGACCGTATGCTATACCAGACCCTTGGGTAGTGCATCCGGCTGTGGATTACGATGTACTTGCTCAGCAAAGTTGGCAAGATCTTCAGGATGCGATAAACTTTCGTGTCGATCCTGAGATGAGCCTATACGATGCTCTTGACATGTAGTATTACCAGCGAGCCAATTGGAGCGTTTCCCAAGACTTTACTCTCCAGCACAGCAAACCATACAGCTAAGAGCATTTCCGAGTCGAGAGGCAGAGTATCTCCATGTAAGTCCAGGTGGTACTGGGTTAAATCATCATTCTTCCACATAAGGGGTTTGCCGGCCAGTATACTGTCCCGAAGTGCTCGGCCTCAAACTGGATGCTGCCCCGCTCGATCCGGCTCTATTGGTAGTTCTCAGCCATATTGTTATCTTTCCTTTAGCCAGTCTCTTGAATTTGTCGAGGTGCCAGCTCGGCTACACTACTTTGGATCAGACTCATCTGATCCGATGACCCCAGCCCTGGATATCTCTAGCCGCCATGCCAACGACCATCATTGAGGTTACCCATGTCAACCCAGGGTCTCACTGGTTGTTTTCGCCTTTGGCTTTAAGCAGGGCTCAAAATTTGACAAGGGCATATGCCCAGAGATCACATTGGGTAGAATGGAAACAGTACGGTCAGACTTGATCTCGGTATTGGGCCCCATGGCTGTTGAAGGATTACACATCAAAGTCTTCGAGCCCCATTACTGGAACAGCTCTATGTCTTGAGTGTCATGGGCCACTTACCCTCTTTTTTCCTAATGTAGCGTGTTCGGTGTGCTTGTGGATCGATTTCCTTTTCAATGACAGGTCTGTGTTAGTCAAAAAGTTCGGAAATGGAATGAATAGCCCCTTTCCTAGTTTCAATCAAAACATCATGAAAATTTTCGGGGCTCCATGTCCTTTGTCAGCTTCGTAATTCATGATAGTTCTCAACAAAATTCAGAGTGAGAGGGTGCTTGCAAAGTGCAGTAGGATAGAGCAAAACCTAAGAGCTGTATTTGGCATCACAGCGAACTCGATGTTTACGCTAGAGCCTGACTTAACACGCATCTATCACCTCTAGTGTTACGACACCCTACCAGTCCCCGGATCATTGATGGTTGTTGGACAGCGTGTAGATACTCCGTAGAAGACTTGACGTTGGATTTGAGAGATCGTCGCTTGCGCCCGTTGAAAACGCCACTATGCTAGTCACGTGAACCCGAGCCATTCATAAGGTACCTCGAGGAATCGGACTTCATCCGTTCCCATAATGGCAAACTCAAATCACTGAAGCCTTAGTGTTGCTTGATCTATCTCCTGATCTATCCCAGTTTCTCTATTAGGAATTGTTGGATGACCTTGTCCACATCCCTCGCATTATCCACCTTGGCAGGATCAAACAGAATGAAACCATGAGGTGATCCTGCGAAAAATTTGAGAATAGTCTCTGTTCCAGTCATCTGCCATCGAACCGCCATCATTACACTATCATCCAGCATGCAGTCTTCAGTACCGCAAGTAAATAAAGCTGGAGGGAGCTTCAAGCCCGAGAGGTCTTGGAAAAATGGGGATATGGAGGGTTTGCGTCGCTCTTCGGGTGTCATTCCAGGGCAGAAAGCTTCCAGGAAGTGCTCCATGATCTCCAAGTCAAGCATCAAGCGCGGAGATCTATGAAAGTTCCGGGCTTGGGGAAGGAACGACATGTCGTAGCATCCAAAGTTGAGGACAAGCGCGGAAAACTGGAAATTAGATCTTGTGCCTAGAAGGTGAAGAGCCGTCAGCATAGCCAGGTGGCCTCCTGCGGACTTTTCTGCTGTCAGCTTGTACTTTCCATGATTTCCGTCGCAATTGACAAGTCACTCACTTCACCGCCTAAGAACCGCAACTCAGTACCAAACTTGGCATGCGCATTATCAACAAGCCATTCTCCGGCATCGAAACAGTCCTCAGGTCCTTTAGGGTAAGGGTTCTCCGGGGCCAGTCTATACCCAATGGATATAACGGCAACGTTTGACCCGTTGGCGATTCTTCTAAGGAGAGGATCTTGACTATTGTAAAAAGTCAACGAATTTATGGACACCGGGTCTTGTCAAGAGCTTTTACTCAGCCTCGGATTGTAGCACCCATCCACCGCCATGTATATGCATGTATACACCCTTGACCTGTCCACTACTTTCTGGCATCATTATCCGGCATGGGATCTCCCTTCCCGTCTCTCTAGACGGAACCAAGAATGCTTCCCCGGACTCGATGACGGTACGCTTGGGAAACGCTGTTTCTCCCTTGACCCACATATCCCGGTATTTCTCTGGGCCGACCTGAGAAGATGTTAGTAAGAGAAGTCTGTCCTGGCTACTAATGCCGAATATACCTCCCACCACCTTGGTGCACCATCCAGCATCGACATTAAAGAGGCATTCAACTTTCTCGTGGACTCAGTCATGGCCTCCGGCTCCAGCTTTGAGGCATCGATTGTAAGATCGCTTTGAAGCGTCATGCTGGCACGGATCGCTATGAGGTAGGTCCTGGTTTTATGTCAGGCTCCCAATTATATATGATATATATATCGAGCAGCTCATCAAAAGTTCTGTTTAAGATATCTGATATACTCGGTACGAAGGGCAGATAATAAAGACGATTGATTTCAGAACCTCCCCTCGGCTCCATATTTAAGCCGACGGAGATTAGTTGGCCGGTCCCTACGTCCGTAGGAGCGTCATTCTCACAAAACCCTTCACATCATGGCTGGTGGTGCCTTATAGCAAAAGGCGTGGTTGCTTATTTGAAGGCGTTTCAACGGGCCGAGGGTAGGATAATGGCTTCCCGAACCTGGCTGGTTAGCCTAGTGTAAAGTAACCTTAATCAAAGATTCCTCGCCCCCTTTTCTTCTCCGTATCCACGCACACTGGGTTTCCGTGTAGGCTAACTATAATTAGTGATACGAGTACCAATTTGATTACGCTAAACCCAGTATTATCTGATACTACCTTAGCTATCATAGGCTAGCGTGCACGGAAACTCTGTGGATACGGGTATGAGTATTACTGGCTGCTTGGATGTAGGTAGGAATGATATAGCAAATATGATGATATGTACGGAGTACTATTAATAACAAAGACTTGTAGCACTGAAAGTCGCATAGTAAATCAGTACGGAGTATAACATTTCGATACGGAAGTTGAAACGTTCAATCTCTTTTCGGGGAGCTATCTGAAAATCATTATAGACGTGGAGAGAATAAAGCACGCGGCAATTGGGAATAGTAGATCCCCATTAACTATTGCTGAAGATACTTAGTATACTCATCCATAAGGCGGTATTTCGATCATTTGATTCGGAGGCACTTCGAAAGAAAATGCGAAACAGAAACACCTTAGGCTTCAAGGTCTTAGCATAGGCATGATGAAGAACGCACGGGGCGACTCGCCAGCAACCGTTCAACATGAATCTTATGGTCACAGTGTCCGAGAATGCTTCACTTAAACAGCGATGGTATCCGATAGATGCGCTTTCAGTAGATTATCCTGTATGAGAGAATGATTAATGAGGACTAGGTATTCTGTACTCTATGAAAGATCTCCCCACCGCAATAATACCTCCGTACAGTAGAATCGCCCTGTAGGGCGTAGCGTTTCGCTTATCTGGGGGCTCTCACAGGGGGTCTCGATTGTACTCGAACCTCACTTCATGATCGTTCAGCTCCGCATCGCAAAGTCCTCCGAACCCATAGCTTGTAATAGCTCTTGGTATCAGATTTGTAGCTCGCATTCACACGGAAGAGCACCAAAGGGCAGTCATCGACGTGGTGCGAGCGGCGGTTGGGGTTTCAGAGTCAGCGACTATCAAGTCATCAGTCGTTCATTCAGCGGTCGCAATGCAACACACTTCTCCTGTATAGCTGTCCAAGCAGAGAGACATAGCTGGTACGCCATAAGAGACCTTCCGTGAACGACCTGCCAGAACCGTAAGACCAGTTCGCTCGATTGCATGGACTCTTTGCTGATGTACTGTACTTTATAGTCCTTGAGATATCTCTGCTCCGAATCTTGAAGTGCTCTGCGTCACTCACAAGTTCCAAACAAGCACCTTCCATTACCTAGGCGTCATGGCCTCAAAGTACGTGATGTACCCTTTTCCAATCCACATGCCTTTGAAACATTCAAATTGTTGGGGGCCATACTGAGTATTCGAGCTCTTCTTCTCTATCCGTTTCAATAATATTGTCTCAATCCAAAACTTTGATACAATCATCATTCATTCCCATAAGCGGGCTGCAAGCTGATTTCGCTTTCTTCCTAGCATGTATGGTGCAGGCCAATTCATGAACCCTGGTCCTGCTCCACGCCCTCCGACCGATCGGCCTCGACTAAATCTGATGCCCTCGACCATCAACGTTCGTGGAAACATGTCACAATTAAGTCTGCACTCTCCGTCACTGCGTTCTACCGATATCTATCCCAGCGGAGCATCAAGCCCTTCTCTCTCCCGTACGGCAACCTTGACCGATAACTCTGGTGGTAGTGGTGGTGTTGCAGTTATCAAGGAAGGACCAGCAAAGTGCAAAGAAGGTCTGTTGTGGAAGTCCAGATATTTGGTACTCCGTGCTTTTCAGCTTGATTTCCAGAAGAGTCATGATGGAAAAGTTAGCATGAGCATTGCCTTGAAGGACGTTACATCAGTTGCGAGGAGCGAAAATATACCACTTTCTTTCGAAATAGTTCGGGTGGCCAATCCAAGCAGCAACCCAGCGTCGATACCATCAGCATCTAATCGTGACCTTCCTCAAAAGACAATCATCTGCCAACTCAAGAGCGACGATGAGATCTACGACTGGATAGATTCCATCTATAATCGTTGTCCAGGTATGGGCGGTGTGAGTAATCCCACGAACTTTGCTCATCGTGTCCACGTTGGCTTCGACCCAATCAATGGGTCGTTCACCGGGCTCCCGTCAGAATGGGAGAGGCTTCTCACCGCGTCTGCTATTACCAAGGAAGATTTCAAGAAATATCCCCAGGCAGTCATCGAAGTCCTAGAATTCTATTCGGATATCACCAAACGAAATGAGGATCCTGCAACTTTTACAAGTCTCACGCCAACACCACCTACCACGACGAAGCAAAATATGCAGCTTGGATATGGAGGTGCCGGTACTGCAATTGCTCCACCACGCCCCTCACCCCCTAGTCAGGGAAGCTATCAGCAGCAACCACGTTACTTACAAGACAACCCGTCGAGATCGCAAAATGGTACACCGGTTCCCGGTCAACGTAATGCATCTGGCTCAGATCGTTCAATCGACCAAAAGAAAATGGGCATGGATCAGGATATGCGTCGTGCAATGGAGGAGGAAGCTCGTAAAATCCAAGCCTCCAAGGACAAGCGTGAGCGTGATCGTGCTAGAGAGACAGAGGAACAGAATCGGAGGGATCAAGAAGCCTACAATGCGTCGCTACCAAAGAGTCGTGCGCCTATGGCGAAACAGGAGGTTGGCGGCTACGGTGGTGGTTCCAATGCGGAGTCGTCGTCGAGTCGATATAATCCCACACGAAATGCTCCTCCCGCGCCAGGGGTTGATCGATCTCGTCAGCAGCACCCTGGATCGCTTCGGCAACCGTCCGCTCAGCGACAAGCACCTCAAGTACCGAATACTGCGACTAGCAATGGCCAATCGCCCCCACGAGCCCCTTATGCTCAGAAACGATCTCCATCACGCGAACAATCCCCATCAAACGCCCAACGATCCCTACGTACTCCTCCTACGCGAGATCAGAACCAGCGTCAAACATCTCCGAGTACGCGTCCAGTCGTAAACGGGAATGATAGATCAGAATCTCCTCAAACTCGCGCACGCCCGAATGCCCCTCAGACTAACGGCACCTCCCATGGTCAACCACCGTCCCGCCTTCCAGCTCCTGTTCAGAACGTAGCACCTCTAAACGTTGGGACCAAACAGCCCACTGGAGCACCTCCAGCTTCTAAAGGCGAGGTTGTAGATCCTGCAAAGCAAGCAGAGTTGGCTTTGACCACAAAAACTCCTGCTGGTGCGCACTCCAAGAAGGAGGTCCGTATGTCAAACATGAGCGAGAGTCAGGTCATGGAGAAGTTGAAGCAAGTGGTATCCAAAGATGATCCCCAGTTATCTTATAGTAAGCAGAAGAAGATTGGACAAGGTGCTTCCGGATCCGTCTATGTTGCCCGAATCCATGAGAGCGCGGCTTCACCAGTCGCACGGCGCTTGTATCAACAGCATGGTTCCAAGTCTCAGGTAGCCATCAAGCAGATGGACCTGCGTAATCAACCCAGAAAAGAGCTGATTGTAAACGAGATTATCGTAATGAAGGAGAGCTCTCACCCTAATATTGTCAACTTTCTAGACTCCTTCCTGCAAGAGGGAAACAACGAGCTGTGGGTTGTAATGGAGTTTATGGAAGGTGGAGCATTGACAGATGTCATCGACAACAACCCTCATATAACAGAGGCCCAGATCTCAACAATCTGCAATGAGGTGAGTACGCTGGAATGAGTATATGAGGTGGAGACTGACCTTGTCGAAGACGTGTAAAGGATTAGCACATCTCCACAGCCAAAACATTATCCATCGTGACATCAAAAGTGACAACGTGCTACTGGACGCCCGCGGCAACGTCAAGATCAGTAAGTCTCACACTGCCCGCAAATTCACCGTTCAAACTGACCTCGTCCAGCCGATTTCGGTTTCTGCGCCAAACTTACCGATCAAAAGTCCAAACGCGCGACTATGGTTGGCACACCCTACTGGATGGCCCCGGAAGTTGTCAAGCAGAAGGAGTACGGCTCGAAAGTAGACATGTGGTCCCTCGGTATCATGGCCATTGAAATGATCGAGTCAGAACCACCATACCTGAATGAAGAGCCGCTCAAAGCCCTGTTCCTGATTGCCACAAACGGCACTCCCACGCTCAAGAACCCAGATAAGCTCAGCAAAGAACTGAAGGTCTTCCTGAGCCAATGCTTGACCGTCGAAGTGAAGAACCGCGCTTCGGCCCAGGAGATACTACAGGGCGATTTCTTGCGAAGGGGCGGATGCAGTCTTGCGAGCTTAGTCGACATGTTGAAGTTCCGGAAGGCTTCTAACCACTAGACCTTTCAAATTCCGTACGGGCCCTGCCGGCTCATTCTGTTTGGCGACAATTTTCTACTGCATTCATTTTCGGTGCTCTGGTGCATGTTCGGCGGTGCATGGCTAGTGGCGTATCTGGCGCTGTGAGTTTGCATGTGTGTCTATCTAATGGGGTATGCGTTCCTGCCAAAAAACAAACCCAATTCACACTATTGCGCGCTTTTTCATACCCATTTCAATACTCGCATAGGCACGCACAAATACAACCCATCCACGGCGCAAAAACAAATACCTACTACGGCGGATCTGGTTTCTTTCGGTGGTGATACCTATGAGCGCGTTCTTTAGATTATTTCGTTACCTCTTCGACTTTGAAGATCACCTTTTATTACAAAAACTCCTAACGATCCACATGCATGGGATGATCGATATGGGATGCCTTGAAATAGCTAGATCACAGTTACATAGGTCGATTAGGTTGATAGGGGTAGTGAATCTCATGTGGATATCTGAACACTGGCCGAGAGGCAGAATAATGCTTATCGTGAGGAAATATCTGTAACATGACCCTGTCCATCCATCCATTTATACAAGCCTCCTACCTCCTACATACAGTAGCCCCGAAATAACCCAAACCCCCCCTCCCCCCCCCCCAATCCTCGTCCTCGTCATCAATCTGTTATCGCATTCTCCCTACCCCACCCTACCTCACCCCGCCCACACTCTTTCCTCCTTCTCCTCCTCCTCCTCCTCCTCTTCTACAGTATCTCCTCCCCCTCCTCCCCCTCCTCCTCCTTCTCCTCCCCCCCCTCTCCCTCCTTCTAATCTAATCTCCCCCCATATTCCCCACCACCCCCACCATCCCCACCCCACCCAAACCAAAAACTAAGATCCGAAC